>Ga0208639_1000235_pt1 | contig 43237 bp, 45 predicted proteins | sample ETNtaG_33_FD_185772 | JGI IMG/M metagenome (GOLD analysis project Ga0208639, IMG submission 185772) | Marine microbial and viral communities from oxygen minimum zone, Eastern Pacific Ocean - ETNP201310SV76 (SPAdes) (version 2) | ecosystem: Environmental > Aquatic > Marine > Oceanic ...
CCTTCTTGCATAAGAGAAATTATTTTTTGACATCCAGGAATTAATTTTGAAAGTTCAATGGTTAGGGGCTCACCAATATCAATAGAGCTCCAAAACACAGATCCATCCAATAACGTTCCATGAAAATCTGCTGTGATAATATCTGAGAGTTTTGGTCTGGTTGTGTTGCTCTGAGATGATTCTAAAATTTTGTATTGAAGACCCGGCTCAAGTTCAACAACTTCAGGGTTTAATAAATTTTGCTCAAGGAAGGATTCGCTTTGTTGCAAATTCATGTCTATGTTTGATTGCTGGCTGCATGCAGACATAGAAATTATTAAAGATAAAAAGATAAATATATTTTTCATCCATAAATTATGCCAAAAATTTACTTTAAATATCTTTATGTTCCAAGTTCCTTAAAATCTTAGACAGAGAAATACTCCAAATCTTCTCTAGATAGTCAATAAATTCAATCCATGGATTTAATACATCCAGACGAAAAAATTTGTTATTAACTTTGTATCCAATTGAAAGTTCGTTTATTTGACTTTGATTTAATTTAAAACTTCTTACCAAAGACGCAATATCAAAACAGGGATGATTCAAACCAGAGTATTCCCAATCTATAAAATAATATTTTTTATTCCAGAGTATATTTTTTTGGTGTAAATCATTGTGAGACAGGACTCTTTTAGCTCCATCTTGTTCTAATTTGTTGAATAGGGCCAAGGCTTTATCAAAGAGTATTTTTTCAGATGAATTATCTAGCAAACTTCTATATAAAATCATTGAATTAGAAAATATATCAACAGTGTTCTCAGGAATTGGAAGGCTATGAAGAGAAGAAAGAGAGGCTCCTAAATCACGCAAAGAATGAAGGTTTGATTTGTTTTCAGCTGGGCTGGGTTCTACCCCAGAAATAAACTTCCAAATAAGGATGCCTGTATCAATATCATAATAAAGAACCTCAGGTGAGAGGCCTAAATGATTGATGGCTTTGAGTATGTTTATTTCATTTTGTCTATCAACGCTTAATTCATGAGCTGCTGGAAGATCAAACCTTATGACCGCCTTAACATCATTGAAAATACACGAATAAATTTTTGTGATTGGGCTTGATGATAGCTCACGCTTCAGAATACAGTTTTCTGGAACAGATTTATTTATTTCAATTACTGACTGCATTATTCTCTTTGAGGGTTTTACTCCACAAACGATATCCAAAGATAATGATGACTATGTAAATACAAAATAAAAACGCTGTCAGCCAGAGATCTCTTGAGATAAATAATAAGATTGAAATTGAATCAATTACTAACCAATAAATCCAATTTTCAAGTAATTTTTTTGCGACCATATAAGTTGCTACTACAGCACCCCAGGTAACCAAAGCATCCATAAATGGAAGAGCAGCATCAGTAAAGTTTCTAAGCAAAGTTCCTGATAAGAATGAAAGGATTAGTATGATAGAAAGTGCAATAAAATGCTGTGATTGACTCCAAGTATTTACCTCAAAGTTGACATTATTTTTTGGTGCCTTCTGCCATTGAGACCAGCCATAAAGCCCCATAAAGACATAAAAAATCTGCAAATATGCCTCCATATACAAGCCTGCAGAGCGCATGATAAAAAAATAAAGAATGGAGCTAATAATTCCGCAGATCCAACACAAAATATTTTGTTTGACCGCTAAGACAAGGTATAAGATTGCAAGAAAAACTGCTGTTATCTCAATCCAATTCAGAAGAATATAATTAAAAATCATATCTCGCTGTTAGGCCTATATGCCTTGGGTCGCCATGTCGCTCATATAATGTGTCTTTGAAATCAGGGGCTTCATTTCCAAAATAAAATCCTCGAACTGAGTAATATTCATCAAAAATATTTCGAGCCCAAATGGAGTATGTCCAGTGTCCAATTAAGTAGTCATAATTTATATTCGTTAATGAATATGACTTTGATTGATTGTCGTGAGAATCAGAATAATAAAAGCTACTTTTGCCAACTAGATCTATCGATAAAGACGCTCTATCTGTTATAGACCAATTAATTCCTAACGAATAGCTTTTTTCAGGTGCATGCGCTTGTGCCCTGCCCTCCAGATCAGGCCTAGATGCCCAATTATTAATCTCAGTTTTTAGCAGGCCAAATCTTGAAAAGAAATCAAGAGACTCTGTTAGCTGCATATCAATATTAAGTTCCAGTCCTTTATTTGTTCCTTCGGCCGCATTCTGAGTTAAAAATGAAAAGGTGTTTGGATCAGTCGGATCCACTTGAGTAGATATAAGGACTTGCTGGTCATCTCTATCTGAATAAAAAATTACAGCTGCAATATTCATCATCTCATTGAAGAGTTGGGAGTTAAATCCGACTTCGTAATTAGTTAAAAATTCAGGATCAAAATATAAGTTACTATTTTTGGAATCTGGTGCCAGACCAAGATTAAGATTAAATCCTCCCTGGTTAAAGCCTCTTGCAACACTCAAAAATATATTAGAACTATCACTTAGGCTTTTATTAAGAGAAATTTTCCCGCCCGGCATTTGATCTGAAGGATTAAATGATTCTCCAAATGAATCTGAATATTGTGATTTAAAATTTTCCCATCTAACTCCAACTGAAAGTTTTATAGATTCATCTAAAAGGTAATCTAAGCTTCCAAAGATTGAGAAACTATCAGAAGAAAATTTGCTAGCAAATATAGATTTGCTGAAATAAGGGCCGAAGGGATCAGCTGGGTCACCATATACCCCATCATCTTTCTTTAAATTATCCTCAGTAACATCAAAGTAACTAATACCGAGAACCCATTCAGCCTTTTGATTTAAATCAAAATTAGCTATGTCTGAAACCAATCTAAATTCCTGGCCAATGGTTTTTCTATTTCTTATGGTTTCTGAAAAATAGTTGTAAATATATGGAGCATGAGACAGCGGGTTACCCCAATCTGCATCGTAACTGATTACAACATCTGAATCAGTCATGCTGCTTAAACTTTGAAACTCTTTTCCATCAAGCTTGTGGTAGATTTTTATTCCATATGTATTTGTCTTTTGAGAATCCATTCCAGGTCTATCTGCAAGGGTGTTTAAGCTTCCATCAATTGTCCATATATCTGCTGGATCATTTAGGTCTATTTGTGTAATAAGAAATTTAAGTATGGTTTTATCAGAGATATCCCAATCCATTTTTAGACGATAGGTGCTTTCGTCTTTTTTAGATGTATTTGATTTACCTGAATAAAAGTTCTTTCTAAATCCATCTGAATAATCTTTTCTCAAGGTCAGCCTATACGAAAGATTTTCAGTGAAGGCGGTTGGGCCTCCAAAAGCAATCCCAGCATTTAAGGTGCCGAAGGTTCCTGAAGTAATCTCACTGATTCCCTCAAATTTTTTAGTTGGCTCTTTTGTTTTTACATAAATTAAGCCAGCCAGCGCATTAGAACCAATTCTTGAGCCTTGAGGGCCTCTGTGGACTTCAATTTGTTCTACATCAAAAGTTGTTGCTATGCCGCCTTGACCAGAATAATCAATATCATCTATTAAAAATCCTACCGCGGAATTTGGAGTTCTCTCATATCCGGATCTTTCACCAATTCCTCTAATTTGAAAATGTCTAGCTCTAGAGTCACTTGCAGCAAAATTAAGATTTGGAACTAAATATGAAAGATTTTCAAAATGTTTTACGGGTTGAGACTCGAGAATTCTTTTATTGAGAATAACAATACTAGAGCTTTCCTGAAGCGCTTTAGCTTCTCGCCAATTACCCTTTACAATTATTTCTTCAATATCTTCAGATAACAAATCAATGCTTATAAGAATAAAGAGAAGTGAAAAAAAAATACTTTTATTGGTGTGCATGCAATTCCTCCGCCATTATTGTATGGATCAGGTTCAAAGGGTTTCAAAGTTGATCTCAGGCTATTTAGCCACCCCTTTGCAGTTACTCTTATATTAATAAAGTTAAGTAAAAAAAGATATGTCTAACTATGCAAATACAAAAGTAATTTTTTAATCGCTATTTAGATTTGTTTGATATGTTTCGGTAAGTGCCATAACTGACAACAAGGTTAGCAACGAGGCAAAAGATATATAAACAGATACCCAAAAAATCCCATAGTTATTCCAGAGGAAAGCGGCAATTGTTGGGGCAAATGCTCCTCCCAGGATTGCGCCAAACTGGTACCCAAGGGTTGCGCCTGAATATCTCACCTCTGTTGAGAACAACTCAGTGAAAAATGCTGCTTGAGGTCCATACATCATGCCTACAAATATTAAGCCCATGGTAATAGCCAAAACTATTAACCAAAAATTACCAGTATCTACAAGCGGAAATATTGCAAAAGCCCATAAGCCAGTGAATATTGCCCCAGCCATAAATATACCCTTTCTTCCATGTCTGTCAGAGTATGAAGAAAATATAAACTGACACGGAACCATAATTGCTGATGCAATTAATACTGCGGCTAACATGTCATCTCTAGATATTTCTGCGCTTGATACGCCATATGCTAGAAGGAAAGCTATTAAAATATAAAACGTTACTTGAATTGAAAGAAAGGCCCCCGCAGCTAATGCTATTCGGTTTGGATACTTTTTAATTGCCTCCAATATAGGAGATCGTTTGATCTCTTTACTACTATCTCCACGGTCCTCTCTCATTGCCTGCAACTCTTTAAAGGCTTTTGTATCCTCCAGATTTAACTGAATATACATACTAATGCCAATCAAAATAGCACTTGCAAGAAATGGAATTCGCCATCCCCAAGAATAAAAAGATTCTTCTGAAACACTTGAGCTTGTAATGATGAATGCCAAATTAGCCAGAATCACGCCAACTGGTGCGCCAGCTTGGGCAAAAGCTCCGTAATATCCTCTTTTATCTGATGGAGCACTTTCAGTAACCAGCAACATGGCTCCTCCCCATTGACCACCAATTGCTAACCCTTGAGCAAATCTTAAGGAGGTAAGTAAAATTGGTGCGGTAACTCCAATCATTGCATAAGTTGGTAAAAGCCCAATCAATGTAGAAGAAACACCCATTAAAATTAATGCTATGACTAAAGTTTTTTTCCGACCAACTCTATCACCATAATGGCCAAAAATAATCCCGCCGATTGGCCTTGCGATAAAGCCTGCTGCAAAAGTTAATAAAGATAAAATTAAAGCGGTTGAAGGGGTTGCTTCGCCAAAAAAGGCTGTTGGGAATATTAGCGCAGCTGCTGCTCCATAAAGAAAAAAGTCATACCATTCTATACTGGTTCCAGCTAATGCGGTCAGAGCGACCTTTTGCATGTTTGATTGTGAATTATCTTTATTTTCCATTCAAACAAAGTATTACAAATGCTGCTGAAAGTAAAAGTTTTATCTATGAGTGGTGGGTCTGGGTGGACTCGAACCACCGACCTCACCCTTATCAGGGGTGCGCTCTAACCAAGCTGAGCTACAGACCCAATAAATTGGGAAAAGCGATTATAAACCAAACAATGATCTGGGGAAACTAACTAATGAATTAATCCAGTTTGCCTTCATCTCTTAGTTTTTGACGAATTTTTGTAGCACTTATTTCAGTTACTGAGCTATCAAATACTTCTTCTTCAAATGTATATCCAACTCCTCGGCCATAAGTAATATTAACAATGTTAGGCACCAACATAATTTCATACTCTTGCCCTCTTTTGAAGCCATCTTTTAAAAGCCATGCTTCGATATTTTTACAAACTTGATCCCAATCAAAAGGATTATCATCTTGTCCATCTCCACCAGATGATCCCTGAACATCTCTAACCTGTATTGCCACCTGACCAGTTTTTGCAATGCATCTTTTAAACAAGGCTTGGTGACCATCATGCCAAGGTTGCCATCTTCCCAACATCTGCACTGTTGGTTTTTTCCAATCAAACATTTTTTAAAATCTCCTTGGCCACATCATCATGATTGTGCTCATTCCACTCTGTAATATGGAAATCGACCTTTTCGGGGTCTTGAAAAAGCTTATTAGTATCTTCGTATCTTCCTTCTTTGATCGTATCCATCCAAATCACAATGTCAGCATCAAAATTCTCTCGCGTTTCTTTGGTGGGGCATACAAAATCACAAACAACATATCTGCCATGCGATTTTTCAAAATCTGCAAAAGCCTTCATTCTCATGGACTGTCTTTTTCTTCCTTCATCTGAAAAATCCCAATCATTGGACATCTTCCTTACTTGATCGGCGTTGTACCATGCAGCGTTCAGCAATGGCACCAATCTCTGAGTTAGGTAAGTTTTACCGCTACCCGGTAGTCCCATTACTAATATTTTCATATTTTTTTATGTCCCCAATTGTGGTTTATTTTTAACAGACTCATATAGACTAAAAAATAAATAAAACAGAGGCATTAATGTTGCATATTTTATAGTGGTTGATGCAATTAAAAACCATAACGATCCATCAGTTCCTATGATGCCTCCAAAAAACCCAAAGCTAAGCTGAATGCTCATAAAAATTGCAGTAAGAGCAAATAGTTTTGTTGCAACTTCTTCTGTAAGATTCCAGGAGTCTCCAAGAGAATCCATCACACCCTTATTTTCAAACATTATAAATAATGGAAATAATCCAAGGCGACCATACAAATAAAAGCCTGGCAGAATTAACATCAAAAATCCCAGCCCATATGCAATGGAATGCAAAATATTGGACCAAAGGAGTGGAAAAAACTTTTTTAAACCCGCAAAAAGCGCTTGATATGGGCTCAGCAACCCATTATTGGATAGAGAACGAAAGGCTGCCATGCAACCGCCACTTAAAGCTACTGAGAGAATGAGAGAGGCAAACACCAAAAGAAATACTTGAGCAGATATTTCACCAATTGCCTCCAGAACTGCTGTGTCTGAGCTTGATTGAACATCTAAGGAGGCTATTAGGCTAGCCAAGGCAATTTCAAGCGTCATAACTGGAAGACATAAAACAAACAAGTACCCAATGTTACTGAGACAAAAACTAATAGAAGATAAAAACTGTTGCATATTTATATACTTAAATTCGAAATTATATTATTAAAACTAGAGGGTTATTTTTTTAAATTTTCTTTTTCCTACTTGATATATAGCCGAAGTGCCGCCAGGAATGATATGTTTTGTATCTGTAATTTTTTCTTCATCAATTCTTACAGCTCCCTGCTTAATCATTCTTATTGCTTCAGATGTGCTACTGGTCATCCCGCAATCTTTTAAAAGATTGGCTAATGGAATGGAGCTCTCTGATAGGGTCAAAGACACTTCTTCTATATCATCTGGCATATTCTTTTTCTGGAACTGGTTTATAAAATTTTCTTCTGCAAGATTGGCTGATTGGTCATCATGAAAACGGGCAATGAGTTCTTTGGCTAGTTCTATTTTAATATCTCTAGGATTTTTTCCTTTAGCTTGTTCAGCCTTAAGCTCATTGATCTCATCAGTAGATTTGAAACTTAACAAATCAAACCATCTCCACATAAGTTCATCGGAGATAGACATAATTTTTCCAAACATCTCACTTGGAGACTCGTCGATACCTACATAATTATCTAAAGATTTAGACATTTTGTTTTTTCCATCTAATCCTTCAAGAATAGGAACAGTAATAACTGCTTGGGGCTCTTGACCATAAGCTCTTTGAAGCTCTCTTCCAACTAGAAGATTAAATTTCTGATCTGTGCCGCCAAGCTCTATATCTGCTCCAAGTGCTATCGAATCATTTGCTTGAATCAATGGATACAAGAATTCGTGAAGCGCAATTGTCTGATTTGACTTGTATCTTTTATTGAAGTCATCACGCTCAAGCATTCTTGCTAAATTATATTGAGATGCTAGCTTTATTATTCCTTCTGCACCAAGCTTCTTGCTCCACTCAGAATTAAATCTAACATCTGTTAATTTTGGATCCAAAATCTTAAAAACTTGTTCTTTATATGACTTTGCATTTTTTTTAATCTCAGCTTCATCTAAGGCTGGTCTCGTTTTATTTTTTCCAGAAGGATCCCCTATCATTCCGGTAAAATCACCTATTAAAAATATTATCTGATGGCCCAATTGTTGGAAGTGTCTTAATTTGTTAATAAGCACTGTGTGGCCCAAATGCAAATCTGGTGCAGTGGGATCAAAACCAGCCTTCACAATGAGCTGTTTTTTTGATTTGAGTTTTGATATTAGCTCATCCTCACCAATGAGCTCATCAATGCCTCGTTTGATTAAATTAAGATTTTCTTTCATGAGTAATCATTTATTATAGTATTTAATCGAAAAAATGTTTGAAATCATATGACAGAGCCGTCGAAAACTAAATTTGTATTTAAACCAATTATTAGAGGAATGGCTATTGCTGATAGTGAACAGCTATTTCCAGTCGGAAAAGTATACTGTGTAGGTAAAAATTATGCTGATCATGCAAAAGAAATGGGCAGCAAGATAGACAAAGATCAGCCATTTTTTTTTAGCAAGCCTCCTCAAGCTATTACCCAATTAACAACCATTCCCTTTCCAACTAGAACAGATAATCTACATCATGAAGTTGAGCTTGTTGTTTTTTTAGGATCAGAATGCTCAAACATAAGCCCATCAGATGCAAATCAGCATATTTTTGGATATGCAGTTGGAGTAGATCTAACCAAAAGAGATATTCAAACTGTTGCAAAAAAAGCTGGAAAGCCATGGGACTTGAGCAAAGGATTCGATAATTCTGCGCCAATTTCAAAGATACAAAAAAGCGAGGGACTTCTTATAGACCAAGGGACAATATCTCTCAAAGTAAATGGGCAAATTAAACAATCTAGCAATCTGTCAAACATGGCTTGGAAGGTTGATGAATTGATCAGTTGGTTATCAAAGTTCATCACACTTAAGCCTGGGGATATTATTTTTACTGGAACTCCTTCAGGAGTTAGTAAGCTTAATCCTAATGATAAGATTGAAGCAGAGATACAAAATGTTGGGACGCTTTCATTTGAGCTAATTAAATAAATCTAGAGACTGTGAGCACATATAAACCCAGCACCAAAACACTCCCTTTTGTTTTATTGGCAATATTTGGAATCTTTTTTATTTATGATGCTGGCTTGGAGCAAAAAGAAGTCTCAACAGAGATTGTTTCAGAGACTCTATCATTGCAAACTGAAAATACTCCCAGCATTCAAACTAAAAAGATTCATATTGTTCAAGAGGGCGAAAACCTCTCATTAATATTTGAAAAATATAAAGTACCCTTAAATGATACTTACAAAATATTTAGAAAAGACAAAACTAATCAAGTAAAAAATATACTCCCTAATGATAGATTGGAATTTATATCTGTAGATGAGAAGTTACAAAAAATTATTATTTATAAGGGGCCACTCCTCTCTTATCAGGTTGATTTATCTTCGGAAATTATCATAGTAAGAATTGATAAAAAACCTGATCTTATAAACTCCTTCAAAACAGGAGTTATCGAATCATCTTTCTATTTAGCGGGGTTAAAAAACGATATTCCTGAGAGTGTAATTATGGATCTTGCTTATATTTTTGGATGGGATATTGATTTTGTTTTTGATATAAGAGCAGGTGATAGATTTACACTCCTCTACGAAACTCCATTTGTTGACGGGCAGCAAATTGAAAACGGTAGTATCTTATTCGCAGAATTTTATAATCAAAATAATCGATACACTGCTATTAGATATAAAGGCAAAAATAAGAAATGGGAATACTTTAATGAGTCTGGTGGAAGTCTAGAAAAAGCTTTTTTAAGGGCTCCGCTTGATTTTACTTATGTAAGTTCGCACTTCAATCCAAATAGAAGACATCCAATTCTTAATACCATAAGGGCTCACAATGGTGTTGATTATGCCGCAAAAAGGGGAACGCCCATTAGGGCAACTGGCGAAGGGGTAATTCAATCTGTTGGATGGAAAAGCGGATATGGAAGAACTGCGGTCATTCGTCACGGTGGTGAAATAACAACTTTATATGCTCATATGGATAAATATCATCCTAGCATCGCTAAAGGAGTGAAAGTATCTCAAGGTCAAACCATAGGCTATGTTGGTGACTCAGGTTTAGCGACTGCCCCTCACCTACATTACGAATTTAAAATTGGAGAAAAAAGAACAGACCCCTTGAAAGTAGCGCTTCCTTCAGCAGCTCCACTAGATCAATCCAAAATGAATCAATTTAAAGTATTTAGAAATAATTACATGGAAATAGCAGATAAGTTATTATCTAAAGATCCTAATGAGAACCTCTTCAGATAAAATATTTATAGGCACCATGAGTGGCACTAGTCATGATGGGATTGATATCTGCGCTATAAACGTTTCTAATCAAATCAGTTTATTAAAATTTAGTTCTTATAAATATCCTGCAAAATTAAGGAAAGATATTTCAAGGGTAATCCAACAACAAGAATTAGGTCTTGAAAAATATTTTGAGCTCAATAATAAGATTGGGACTACATTCAGCAGATCAATAGAAGAATTCCTTATCCAAAATAAAATTAGTAAAAGAAATGTTACGGCGATTGGTTTGTCAGGACAGACATTATTTCATCAACCAAATGGCAGATATCCATTCTCTATTCAGGCTGGTGATCCCAAAATAGTAGCAAATGAATGCGGAATAGATGTGGTGAGCGATTTTAGAAATGATCATATTAAGCTTGGTGGAGAAGGTGCACCTCTTGTTCCAGAATTTCATCAAAAAATATTTTCAAAAAAGAACCTTAATTTGGTTGTATTAAACATTGGCGGGATTTCAAACTTTACCTACCTAAATGGAAAGAATGATTTTTATGGCTCTGACTGTGGTCCAGGCAATGCACTTATGGATATTTACTGTCAAAATTTTCTTAATCGCCCCTTTGATAGGCAAGGCGAACATGCAAAAAAAGGTGCTGTTAACATTCCTTCGCTAAATAAAATGCTAAGCCATCCATTTTTTAAAAGGAAGCATCCAAAGTCTACGGGTAAAGAAATATTTAATATTAGATTTATTCCTAAGCAGCTTCTAAAAAGATGCTCTAATGATATTTTAGCCACCCTCACTGAGCTCACTGCTATCTGTATCGCAAAGTCTTTGCGCTCAATAAAAAAATCACCTCATCAAGTAATTGTATGTGGGGGCGGCATGAGAAATAAATTCTTAGTTAGCTCAATTGAGAAGCATATAAAAATGCCTCTGACTTCAAGCAATGAATATGGTTTTGATCCTCAGGTAATTGAGGCCATGGCATTTGGATGGATGGCACGACAAAGAGTTTACAGAAATCCTCTTATTATCAAGAAAAATAAAGGATTGCTTGGAACTATAACTAAATCTAAATAGTAAAAGACTCACCACACCCGCATGTAGTCTTTGCATTTGGGTTTGTAATCAAAAATCTTGAGCCAGATAAGTCCTCTACATAATCCAAGGTTGAGCCATAAAGATACGGGTATGAGAGTGAGTCTAATAGGATGTTGAATCCCCCACAGTCCAAAACGTCGTCATCCCCTGCTGGGCTATCATCAAACTTAAAACCATATTGAAAACCAGAGCATCCTCCTCCAGTTACATAGACCCTAAAATAATTTGATTTTTGATCGGGTAAAAGGCCTTGAATGCGTTTTACAGCACTAGAACTTAAAGTAATTGATGTTGATTCAATGCTCATATAATACTTATTCTATAGGAATCAGAATAAATTTTTCAACATTCGCATATAGAAGTTAAAATATCAATAATGAACAAAATACTCATTGCATATGCAACAACAGATGGCCAAACAAAAAAAATTTGTGAAAAAATAAAAACTATTTTAGAAAAAACATTTATAGTTGATTTGCTTCCAATCCAAAGAAAAAACCAAGATTTAAAGTTATTGGATAAAAATTTTGCGTCTGTGATTGTTGGGGCCAGTATAAGATACGGGAAACACTCTGATGATTTGTATGACTTTATAGAAAATAATCTTAATTTCTTGGAGAGTGTCAATAATGCATTTTTTAGTGTCAATGTTGTAGCCAGAAAACAAGAAAAAAACACCCCTGAAACAAACCCCTACATAAAAAAATTTTTAACACTTTCAAATTGGAGTCCAAAAAAAATGGCAGTTTTTGCAGGCAAAGTAGATTATCCTAAATATCGCTTAATTGATAAATACATGATTAGGTTAATAATGTGGATCACGAGAGGGCCAACTGATGTGTCTAAAAATTTTGAATTTACAGATTGGAATAAAGTAGAAGAATTCGCGCATGAAATAAAAAAACTCTTAATTAAAAATTAATTTATTAATACAAACTATTGAAAAGAAATAAATCAGAATCACTTTTTGAAGAAGCTCAATTGCTTATGCCGGGCGGTGTTAATTCACCGGTAAGAGCATTTAAAAATGTTGATGGCAAACCTATTTTTTTTAAATCTGCAAAGGGTCCCATTTTAGTTGATGAAGATGAAAATCAATACATAGATTTCATTGGCTCTTGGGGTCCAATGATTCTTGGTCATTCAAATCCAATCATTTTAGATGCAATTAAGGCTCAGCTTGAGCTTGGAACAAGTTACGGCGCTCCAACAAGTCTAGAAAATACTCTTGCTAAGATGATTAAAAGTCAGATGCCATCAATGGAAAAATTGAGAATGGTTAATTCCGGAACTGAAGCAACCATGAGCTGCATTAGACTTGCTAGAGGCTATACAGGCAAAAATAAAATTATTAAATTCACTGGTTGTTATCATGGACATGTTGATTCTTTGCTGGTGAAAGCAGGTTCTGGTGTTTCTACTTTTGGTTTACCAGACTCTCCAGGAATACCCAAAGATTTAGCAGCCCTTACATATAGCTGTCCTTATAATAATGTTAAAGCGTTATTAGAAGTTGTAAACGAAGTGGGCGGTGATCTTGCTGCAATTATTGTCGAGCCCATTGCTGGAAATATGGGATTCATTCCAGGAAATCCTCAATTCCTTAATACCTTAAGGGAATTGTGTAATGATCATGGCTCTCTTCTTATATTTGATGAGGTCATGTCAGGTTTTAGAGTGGGCCTTGGGGGAGCACAATCCATTTACCAAATTCAACCTGATTTAACCGCACTTGGAAAGGTTATAGGTGGAGGGTTGCCAGTTGGAGCTTTTGGAGGAAAACAATCTGTTATGGATCAACTCGCCCCAATGGGCCCTATATATCAAGCAGGGACATTATCCGGAAATCCATTAGCAATGAGTGCTGGCATTGCTCTATTGGATGCTTTGATCAAAATAAATCCATTTGATGAATTAGAAAAAGCCTCCTCAAAAATAATGATTCATACAAAACATCTAATGGATGCTAAAGGCATACCATTTTCAACCTCTTCTATTGGGGGCATGTTTGGTTTTTTCTTTAGTGAAAACTTGCCGAATAATTTTGAAGATGTTATTCAAAGTGATGATGGTATGTTTAAAAAATTTTTTTATGCTGCCCTAAATCGTGGGATATACTTTGCACCTTCAAAGTATGAAGCTGGATTTATATCCTCAACTCATGATCAGTCAATAATTGATCAAACAAAAACTAAGATTGAAGAAGCAATCAAGGAATTATAAAAATGAAAAATGATATTAGCGCAATTGGAAATGCCCTTGTAGATACTGTTTTTAAGGTTGAGCATAGCCTTATTTCAGAGCTTGGCTTGGAAATAGATCAAATGACTCTATCTAGCGCTGAAGAACATGCGCCAATAATAGAAAGACTTATTGCCTCTGGAGCAGACACTATTTCAGACTGTGGTGGTTCTGCAACTAATAGTCTCGTTGCAGCAGCTAGTTTTGGTGCCAAGTGCTTTCATACCTGCAAAGTTTCTAATGACCAAGATGGAATTAGGTATCTTGAAAGTCTGAATGAGGCTGGAGTTGGTCACAAAGGAAATATGGCTTCTGCTAATGCTATTCCAACTGGTAAATGCCTCATTCTTGTTACTCCGGACGCTAAAAGAACAATGACTACTGCATTAAATGTGAGCTCATTAATGGATGAAAGTGATCTAGATCTAGATCAGATAGCAAATTCTAAAATTTTCTATATTGAGGGATATATGGTTACAAGCGAGGAAAATTATAAAATTACCTTACAGGCTCTTAATCATCTGCAAAAGTTTCCAGATGTAAAGATAGCTTTTTCTTTATCTGATCCAGGAATTGTCATGGGATTTAAAGATAAATTTCATGAAATGGAATCTTTTGGCTTGGATTATATTTTTGGCAATGATGATGAGGCCATGGCCTTTGTCGATGAAGAAAATATTGATGACGCTTTTACCAAACTACAAGGGAAATCTTACACCTCAATAATTACGATGGGAGAAAAGGGTAGCGCGGTGATTACAAGCGATGAAATAATTCAAACTCCTAAAGTTGATATTGAGCCCGTTGATACTAATGGTGCTGGAGATATGTTTGCGGGCAGCTTCTTATATGCATTGCTGCAGGATAATGATTTAAGATCTTGTGCTGAATTTGCAAATTATGGAGCCTCAAAGGTTGTAGAGACATTTGGGCCAAGGCTTAGCCAAGAATTATATAGAGAAGTATTAAATAATTATAAAAAAAGCTAGCTTATTGCTCCGCTTTCTGATAATTTCATGCGCCTAAAAACTTTTATTAATTAAAATATGCCAAAAAAAGCAGATACAAAAAAATCTACTGCTAAGAAAACAGCCTCCAAGAAAAGTTCAATAAAGAAGGTGCCAGCTAAAAAGGCTCCAGCTAAAAAGGCTCCAGCTAAAAAGGCTCCAGCTAAAAAGGCTCCAGCTAAAAAGGCTCCAGCTAAAAAGGCTCCAGCTAAAAAAATAGCCGCTAAGAAAAGAACTACGCCAATCTCTTCATACAAAGGCCGAAAAGGTGAAAAATATATGAGTGCTGCAATGAAAAAGCACTTTAACGCTGTTTTAATTGAGTGGCGTGAGCACCTGCAAGAAGAGATGCAAAAAACTTTTGATCACCTAAAAAATAAAGGTGAATCTTACGCTGATCCAATTGATAGAGCATCACAAGAAGAAGAATTCGCCTTTGAACTGAGAACAAGAGATAGAGAAAGAAAACTTATAAATAAAATTGCAGGCTCCTTAGAGCAAATCAAGCAAGATGACTACGGATACTGTTATGCTTGTGGAGTAGAAATAGGAGTAAAAAGGCTTGAAGCTCGTCCAACCGCCACACATTGCATTGATTGCAAAACACTCGATGAAATTAAAGAAAAACAACTTGGTGGATAGCGTCCCAGTTAAAAAAATTTTCTTTTAAGCTTTTGAATAAAAAAAGTAAATCATCTTCAGTAAAAACTCCAAAGACCCTAAAGGAAAATAAATTTAGTCCCTTTGCAATTGAAATTGTTAGAAAATTAAAGCGGTCCGGCTTCCAGTGTTATCTTGTTGGTGGGTGTGTTCGTGATTCACTAGTTGGGATAAAAGCAAAAGATTTTGATGTTTCAACTGATGCTACTCCAGAAGAAGTTAGGAAAATCTTTAGATCATCTAGAATTATTGGCAAAAGATTTCGTTTAGTTCATGTTTTTAGTAGGAATGAATTGATTGAGGTCTCTACATTTAGAGCAAATATGTCTAAAGAGGATAAAAGCTCTGGAGTGATAAAAGACTCTGAGGGAAAAATTCTTAGAGATAACGTCTGGGGAACTCTAGAAGAAGACTGCATAAGAAGAGACTTTTCTATTAATGCCCTGTATTTTGATCCTATAGAAAATCACTTATGTGATTTTCATAATGGTGTGCAACATATACAAAAAAAAATTCTTGTTTCAATTGGTGATCCGCTAGTTCGATTTGAAGAAGATCCGGTTAGAAGCTTGCGCGCAATTAGATTCAGCTCAAAACTAAACTTCAAAATTTCTAATGATGTTAAAGAAGCTATTTATCAAAAGGGCCATCTACTTGGCAATATTTCCAACGCAAGAATGTTTGATGAATTTTGTAAAATTTTTCTTACAAAAAATGCCCTTAACAACTTTAATAAACTAGACTCTTTTGGAGTTTTAAAATATTTAGTTAATTCAGATGATTACTCCGAAAATTCATTTAGCCTGAAATTTCAGCATGCAGCATTAATCAATACTGATAATAGATTAAAGGCATCTAAATCTGTTACGCCAGGATTTTTAATTGCTGCGCTACTATGGCCAAGGTTAATTGATGCATCAAAGGAAAAGGGAATTTTAAATCTAAGAAAATTTTTTAGAAATATGGACAGAATTATTAGAGAGCAACAAACATTAACTGCTGTGCCAAGAAAATTTCATGGTTATATTAAAGATATTTGGTCGCTGCAATTAAAGCTTGAGACACGCTTAGGTCATCAGCCCTACAAGATTTTAAACCATCCTCGATTCAGGGCTGCTTATGATTTCTTGCTTTTGCGGGAAGAGACAGCAAAAGATACTCAAGGTATGGGTGACTGGTGGACTCAATTTCAAAAAGTCAATCGGCCTGGAAAAATTGAATTACTGAAATCGTTAAGAGAATCAAGAAGCAGTCCCGTTGAGAAAAAATTTGGTTTCTTGGAAGAGTTAAGCTAATCTTTAACAAACAAAATTAAAACCTTATGGAACCTGCTTTACAGGAAGCTCCGCTTCCAAAATATATTGCAATTGAAGGGCCAATTGGTGTTGGAAAGACCACGCTTGCCCATAAGATTGCTGAGACATTCAATTACGATGTTTTTTTAGAGCAGCCAGCAGAAAATCCTTTTCTTAAAAGTTTCTACAGGAATCCTAAACAATCTGCGCTTGCAACCCAATTATTTTTCTTGTTTCAACGCATGCAACAAATTGAGGACCTAAAACAAAGGTCATTGTTTGAACCTGTTCGTGTTGCTGATTTCTTAATTCAAAAAGATAGATTGTTTGCTGAAGTAACCTTGTCTGAAGAGGAAATGGGCTTATATGACAAAGTATATGAACATTTAACTTTAGATGCTCCCTCGCCTGATTTAGTCATTTATCTTCAGGCTCCTGTAGAAGTTTTACTAGAGAGAATCAACAAACGCGGCAATCCTGATGAAAAATTTCTAACCGTTGATTATTTAGAAAGACTTAATGATGCGTACTCAAAATTCTTTTTATACTTTGAAAATGCCCCTCTTTTAATTATTAATGCATCAGATATTGATCTTGAAGGAGGCGGCTCTGACTATGACATGCTGATAAATAAGATTATGTCTGACCCAAGAGGTAAAAATTTTATTAATCCGCAGCCGTCTATCTTATAAATTCTAAGGTAATTTAGTGGCCGAAAAAAAATACCAACCTCCTAAAAATCTTGTTAATCCATTTATAAAAAATTTAGATGAATATAATGAAATGTATCAATCATCTATCAAAGATCCTCAAACTTTCTTTGGAGACCAGGCCAAAGAGAACTTAGCTTGGATAGAACCATTTTCTAGCGTTCATAATGATAAATTTGCTGATTCAAAATGGTTTGAAGGAGGCAAAATTAATATTGCTTATAACTGTGTTGATAGGCATCTAAAAATGCATGCAGATAAGACTGCGCTTATCTGGGAAGGTGATAATCCTAATGACTCTTTAGAAATTACTTATGCTGATTTACATGCAAATGTATGTAGATTTGGAAATATTTTAAAAAATTTAGGTGCCACAAAAGGATCTAGGGTTTGTGTATATATGCCAATGATCCCAGAAGCAGCATATGCAATGTTAGCATGCGCAAGAATTGGTGCCATTCACTCAGTAGTATTTGGAGGATTTTCTCCAGAATCCCTAAAAGATAGAATCTTAGATGCAGATTGCAGCATAGTCATTACTGCAGATGAAGCAATCAGAGGCGGTAAAATAATTCCTCTCAAAGAGAATGTTGATACCGCCCTATTGGAATGTCCAGAAGTTGCGCATTGCCTCGTTATCAAACGAACGGGTGGAGTTATTAGCTGGACTAAAAACAGAGATAGAGATTATGAAGAAATGTTTGCTGAGGTATCAAATGACTGTCCATGCGAACCAATGGATGCCGAAGATCCATTATTTATATTGTATACCTCTGGCTCAACCGGAAAGCCAAAAGGTGTCATGCACACTACCGGGGGATACCTGCTAGGGGCACATTTAAGCTTTAAGTACCTTTTTGGCTATGAAACTAATGATAAATATTGGTGCACTGCAGATGTTGGATGGATTACAGGTCACACTTATATTCTCTACGGGCCGTTGTCTAATGGCGCTACCAGTTTAATGTTTGAAGGAATCCCAACATATCCTACCCCCTCTAGATTCTGGGAAATTTGTGATAAGCATCAAATCTCTATTTTTTATACAGCTCCAACCGCTCTAAGGGCTTTAATGGCTCAAGGAGACAAATGCGTTTTAGAAACAAGCAGAAAGAGTCTTCGTATATTAGGAACGGTCGGAGAACCCATCAATCCAGAGGCATGGGAATGGTATTTTAAAGTGGTTGGTAATGAGACTTGTCATATTATCGACACCTGGTGGCAAACAGAAACAGGCTCGGTATTAATTTCTCCGATTGCAGGCATCACCCCAGTGAAGCCCGGATCAGCAACTTTGCCATTTTTTGGTGTTAAACCTGAGCTTGTAGATGAAAATGGAGTGATCTTAGAGGGAGAAGAATCAGGTAATTTAATTATCACTCAATCATGGCCAAGCCAAATAAGAAGTGTATATGGGGATCATCAAAGGATGATAGACACATATTTTTCTACCTATGAGAATGCCTATTTCACTGGTGATGGCGCAAAAAGAGATAAAGATGGTTATTTTTGGATTACTGGCAGAGTTGATGATGTTTTAAATGTTTCTGGACACAGGCTAGGTACAGCAGAGATAGAAAGTGCTTTGGTGCTTCATGAAAAAGTTGCTGAAGCAGCAATCGTGGGTTTTGAGCATCCAATAAAAGGCCAAGGCATCTATGCATATGTAACGCTAATGATTGGAGAAGAAGAGAATGAAAATTTAATAACAGAGTTACAAAATTTTGTTGCTAAAGAAATTAGTCCCATTGCAAAACCTGACCTTATTCAATGGGCTCCGGGTCTTCCAAAAACAAGATCTGGAAAAATCATGAGAAGAATCCTAAGAAAAGTTGCTGGTGGTGAATTTGAGAATCTTGGTGATACATCAACCTTGGCTGATCCAAGTGTGGTTGATGATTTAATTAAAAATAAACTTAGTTTAAAAGTAACTAATTAATAAACACCCCACTCCAAACACTGAGGTTATTATTACCAAATAATTATTAAGAGATTCCTGACCCATTAACTGCATTTCCTCTTTTGACTGATAAAAAAGCTGAGGCTTTATCAAGAGAGTCATTGAGTTAAGTGCGTGCATAAAGAATATTACAAAAAGAAACCAATGACTTTCTTCAATAATTGCTGCAAAGCTTATTAGCAAAAAAGGGGTATCGAAAATAAGCAGGAACTTTCTATTTTCAGGATTAAAAATAAATCCAAAGATATTAAATTTTTCTTTTATTAACAATAGATTTATTAAAGCTGAAATTAAATATAAGCAACCCAAGTAAAAGGCAAACATCTATTTTATTTAAAAGACCAGATTTTATCTGTTGAGTCGTATGTAACAATTCCATCTTCAAGAAGTTTGTATAAGTGAGCTTCCAAACTCCAGATTGCAATAGGATGAAGTTTTGGGTCAACATCATCATAGACACTTATTACTAAATCCTTAGATGTAACGGGCGAAAATGTTTTTAATTTTGAGACAACTTTCCTCTCTCTTTCAAGCCTATGATCAATAATCCAGTCAACAACTGCCATTGGGTCTTCTAGAAAATCACCATGACCAGGCCCTATTTTATTAAAATTATAATTCCGCAATAACTCTAAAGATTTTAAGTAATCTTTCATAGATCCATCTGGGTGAGCAATGACAACAGTAGATCCATTCATAATATGATCTCCGGTAAGCATCACTTTTTGTTCTTGAATAAAATAACATAGATGATTTGAAGCATGCCCAGGGGTGTGGACTGTCTCAATGGTATATTCTTCTGTTTTAATTAAATCATCATGCTCAAGAACACGATCTGGCTTAAAAGATCTGTCTTGCAGGGAATCATCTATTTCAAGCAACCTACCCATCAAAGGGACCTCGAGCATTTCTCCTAAAACTTTAGCTGCAGGTGAATGATCATGATGTGTATGGGTAACCAAAATTCTCTTGATTTTACCCTCGCCAAGCTTAACTAAATTTTCGATATGTGCATCGATTTTTGGCCCCGGATCTACTAGAGTTATATCATTTCTTCCAATTAGATAACTATTTGTACCTGGGCCAGTAAATATGCTTGCGTTAGAGGCCGTGACTTTTTCTATAAAATCTCTAGACATCTTCATATCCCTCATCTCCGGGCAAAAAACCAATCCACTCACCATCTTTTTTAATAAATTTGGGAAGTATTGGGGGAATTTCTTTATCTTTTAAAAGATCGAAATGGTCAAATGCATCCTTGCTTGAAGAAAATTCAGCCAAAGCTTTAATATTTTCAATTGTTGGGATAATCATATTCATTTTGCCTTTTTCCAATTTTTTAAGCGCATCTTTCGGTTTAATCCAAAGGCTTTCTGTTAATTCAAAGCCATCATGGCTAGCAAGTTGCTCGGAATCTACCTTAGCAAGAAAAAACCTGGTATCAAATCTTTTTGGTTCAATGGTTGGAGTAATCCAATGAGCACACGGCACAATATTATTAACTCTCAAATTCAATGATTCAAATATACAAATATCTTTAAAAGTGATTTCTTTATTATTGAGTTTATCCCTCAAGGTATTAAGCTTTTGTGTATCTTGGATTATAGAGTCATTGGAGCTAGTCAATAGCACGCCAACTTCCTCAAAGCACTCTCTTATACATGCGATCCAATAAGCTAAACCACCCCTTTCAATTCCTAATTTTCTGGATGCTTCTAAATCATTCATGCCTTTACAATAAGAATATAACTCCTTGGCAGAATCTTCTGGATCTAATTTACCACCAGGAAAAACATATATACTTCCAAAAGCAGATCTACTGCTTCGCTTGACCATCAATATCTCAAATCCACCTTCTACTGCATCTCGCATTAAGATTGCTGTAGCGGCTGGTCTAATAGTTGTTGTCATTATTTATATGAATAGTATGGTGTTTTATTATCCTTTAGAATAATCATGAATGGAAATTACTGACTCACTTATTACCGATACAAAGGATGCTCCAGACTGGTTCCATTCTGCTATATCAGAAAATCCAAGACAAGAAATCCTTTCTCATCAACTCGGCAATATTAAATATCAAGTATGGGATAGGAAAGATGCCGAGGATATTGTTATTTTAATTCATGGAACTGGTGCTCATAAAAGGTGGTGGGATCCAATAGCGCCACTCATTAATAAAAACTACACTATTTTTGCTCCAGATCTCCCCGGGATGGGAGAATCTGATCATAGGAAAGAATATAATTTTGAAAGTTTCAGCGAAGCATTAATGGGAATATTGCAGCAAGAAAAAGCAATAAATACTAATCGAAAGATCTTTCTTGTAGGGCATTCGCTTGGTGGTCATGTAGCTGGATTCATGGCTAGTGAGATGCCAGAAATGTTTCATGGTCTTGTGATGATAGATTCTCCGATACGTCCTCCAACTTATGACTACAACAAACATCAAAGCACTGGTCCATTAAGAAAAATTAAATATTATCAGGACAAAGAATCAATCATTGAAAGATTCAGATTAATGCCGCCTCAGGACTGCGAGAATGGGTGGTTCCTTCGATACATCGCAGAACACTCAATAATAAAAAATGAAGCAGGTTGGAGATGGCGGTTTGATGACAGCCTGTTTGCAACTTTGAGGCGTCTGCATAATTATGAGTTTAAATTTAAATGTCCAGCACTATTTATTGCGGGCGGAAAAAGCCTATTATTGGAATCAAAAATTATGAAATATATAAGAGAGGCTTTTAAAGACTCTATGACAGTCGAAGTAATTGAGGATGCGGCTCATCATGTCCCCCTCGATTCTCCGCTGCAGCTTGCCTCTCTTATAAATAATTATTTACAGGAGTGGAAAGAAAAAAAATGAAAAAAACACTAATAGCTATTTTAGGAGCACTTACATTGAGTCTCATTGCATTTTTGTGGCTTGGAAATAATAAAAGTATTGGGCCCCTGGATGGATGCAAGAGCAATGAGGAACTTAAGGTCTATTGCAATTTTATGAATCCTGAAGATTTGGCTCTTACCCCAGATGGGAATTTTTTAATTGTGGCTGAGTTTGGTGGAATGGCGCCATTGGTTGAAATGACATCTGGTAAATTAAGCTTTTTTAACATAAAAGATAAAACTAGAACTAAAGCAAATATTACTTTTGGAAAAAATGAATGGGGCTCTGATGACTGTTCTAGAGATCCAAGCATTCCCTTTGGTCCTCATGGTATTGATTTAGTTCAAAGGGGAGATGGAAAACTGCAACTTGCAGTCGTTAGTCACTATCCCAATGAAAGCATAGAGATGTTTGAACTGGTAAAAAAAAATGGTTGGATGCTTGAATGGAAGGGCTGTATTGACGTTGATGGCAAATATTATTTCAATGATGTTTCCTTAGATACGTCTGGAAACTTTTATGCCTCCCATATGTTTGAATCTGACTTTTCATTAATGAGTGCCTTGTGGAATGTCTTTGCTAAATCAGATACAGGCATGGTTGTTAAATGGACTCAGGATAATAGGCTTGTGGAACTAAATTACACGGCTGGCTCTTTCCCAAATGGCATTGCATTAGACCAGAAAAATAACAATCTAATAGTAAATTACAACTTAGGGGATAAAACTATTCTATTTGATTTAAATTCAAAACAATCCCTGGGAGTCTACGAACACAATTCACCTGATAATGTGATTATTAAAGATGGCTTTGCCTGGGTTGCTAATCATGATCATTCTGTTACAGAATCTTTGGGGTGTGGCGAAACAGTTAATTGCACACTTCCTTTTTCAGTTAACAAATTATCGTTATTAGATCTTTCGCTGATCGAGTCCTATAAATTTCAAAACAAGAATATGGGAGTTGGAACTGTTGGCTTACCTCACAATGGATCCTTGTGGATTGGCTCATACCACTCAGACAGATTAGCAGAAGGCAGTCTATCTATTAGTGAATAGTATTTATACTGCCGAGCAGGTCAAAGCTTTTGAGAAAAATTCTTTTATTAAAGAGGGTGATGATCTGCGTGCAATGATGGAGGCTGCTAAGCAGTCTGTTGAAATATTAAATAAAGCTTATCCAACATCTGAATTCTTAATTTTATGTGGGCCAGGTAATAATGGTGGAGACGGGTATTTCATAGGCATTGGTTTGAGTAAATCAAATAAACGTGTCAAATTTTTAGATGTGCTAGATGACGCAAAAAAATCTTACTTGTGTGAGCATGCATTTAAAAAAGCAAAAGATTTAGAATTTATTAACGCAAAATCGCTTAAAAATATTCTCATTGAAACGGTTGTAATAGATGCAATATTTGGAATAGGTGGAAGAATGGATTTAGGGAGTAAGCTAGAAGATATTTTATTAGTCTGTGATAGATTTGAATCTAAAGTAGCCATAGATGTGCCGACTGGACTTAATTGTAATACTGGAGAAATATCTCAGGCATGTTTTAATGCAGATAAAACAATTACCTTTATTGCTTATAAGCTTGGACAGCGAATCAATGAAGGTAAGAATTATTGTGGCAAGCTAATTTTAAAAGATCTCGGACTTGATATGAATAAAAATGTTAGCCCAACGGCGAATGAATTCTCTTTTGAGGATATCAAGAGAAATATTCCAAAAAGAAAAGAAAATTCACATAAGGGAAATCATGGCAAACTTTTAATAATTGCAGGAGATGAAGGCTTTGGAGGCGCGGGGATTATGTCTTCAGAGTCAGGACTAAAGACCGGAGCAGGATTGGTAAGACTGCTAACTAGAAAGTCTCATGTCTCTGCAAGCCTAGCAAAAAATCCAGAGGTCATGGTGACTGGCGCTGATAATGCTCAAGACCTAGAAGCTAATTTAAGATGGCCTGATGCGGTTGTTGCAGGGCCGGGAATGTTTGAAAACTACTGGTCGGAACAAATACTATATAAGCTTCTTTTCTCTGTCTTAGATAATGATACTCCTACCCTTTTAGATGCTGGTGCTCTTAGATTACTAACTCATGAACCTTTTTCTAAAATAACACTTCATAGTCAAACAGTGCTCACTCCTCATCCAGGTGAGGCAGCTGAAATGCTGAAGGTCACAGCTAAAGAGATTCAAAAAAATCGAATAGAATCAGCAAAAGAACTGCAAAAAAAATATGGCTGCATCATTGTGCTTAAAGGCAATGGAACAATTATTTGCAATAAAGATGATACTTATCTTTGTTCTGCTGGCGGTCCAGAATTGGCTGTTGCAGGCTCTGGTGATATTCTCTCTGGAGTCATTGGATCCTTACTTGCTCAAGGATTAGCTCCATATGATGCAGCAAAAACTGGTGTTGGAATTCATGCTCAGGCTGGTGAAGAGTTTGCCAAAGATGTTGGCAGAATAGGGCTGGCTGCTGGTGAACTGATTCCTTATATAAGAAAGCTCTTGAATTAACCCTCAATGCTAAAACTAAAATTAAAGAATGAATCTAGGACATTACTTTTAGGCTCCGCTATTGGAAAAACTATTAAAAATCTTGATTTTAAGAACTTTGAAATTCATTTAAATGGTAATTTGGGCGCTGGAAAAACAACCTTGGTAAGAGGTATTCTTCAATATTTAAATTGGGCAGATGTAGTAAACAGCCCTTCATACACCCTATGTGAAGAGTATGAAGTAGATGGAAAGCTCCTATTACATGTTGATTTATACAGAATAAACTCCCTTGAAGATGTAGAAATATTAAATCTTGATAGGGAGAGCGCCATGCAAAAAGTTATTTTTATTGAATGGCCAGAAAATCTTCAGACAGATAGGAATGTGGACGTTATAATTAGCCTTGATCATGACAATCAGGCAAGACATGCCTCAATAGAATGTAAGGATAATAATATTGAATCCAGCATTAAAACTTATTATGAAAATGAATAAATTGAGATTTCTCCTTGGAATTCTATGCATTTTTACTCTTACAACAGAAGCAGCCAATCGAGTATCTTTTGGTAATATTTCTGAACTTGAATCTGGAAACTTAAAAATAGTATTTAATCTTGATAAGGTTGCTTTAATTAATTCATATGCGCTGGATGATCCTTCAAGAATAGTGATTGATTTAAAAGATGTTGCCTTGGCAGAACCAATAAAATCTGGATCATTCTCTCCCATCAAACTAATCAGAGCTAGTGAAGTTGGAAATACTGCTCGTATAGTGATTGATTTAAAGGGATCTGTGTATTGGAAAAAACCTTGGCAAGTAAAACACAAAGATCGCATTGATTTGGTGCTGGAAATTAAAAGAGATAAAAAAATCTCTACAAATTTAAGAGATATTATTATAGCAATTGATGCAGGTCATGGCGGAAGAGATCCGGGGTCAGTTGGCAAAAACATACTAGAAAAAGACGTGACGCTTTTAATTGCAAGGGAATTAGAACGATCCTTAAAAAATACTTATGGGTATAAACCAGTAATGATAAGGCCTGACGATCGATACGTAGGATTGGATGATAGGTATCAAAATGCTAGAAAACTAGGCGCCGATTTATTTGTTTCTATTCATGCTGATGGCTTTAGACTGTCATCTGTTAAAGGCGCATCTGTTTATGTATGGTCAGAAGAAGCCTCCTCAATTACAGCGGCAACCCTTTCAAAAAATAAATTAACCACCAGCCCAGAAGTAAAATCAAAAATTGGCAAGTTAGATATAAGAGATTTTGACGAAGATGCAGCCAGAACTCTTTATCAAATAGCATACGAAGCCAAGATAGATAATAGCGTTATCTTGGCAGAAAAAATATTGGAGCAATTAAAAAAAGACCCCTACACCAAGATGCATAAACCAAACGTAGAATTTGCAGATTTCAGGGTCTTAAAATCAATTGATATTCCTTCGGTCCTTATAGAATCTGGATTCATTACAAATCCCGATGATGCCAAAAGATTAGAGGGCAAAGCGGGCAGAAGAATGATCGCCAGAAGTATCTTTTTGGGGATCCATGACTATTTTAAAATTAAACCCAAACCAAATACTTTTATGGCATCTCTTCCTCAATATGTTGAATATGAGATTCAAAAAGGAGATGTAATCTCTGAGATTGCCATTCGTTTTGGTGTGACTATTGATGAAATTATTAATTGGAATAACCTAAAAAATAAAAGCATTTACCCCGGTCAAGTAATTCAAATTTCTATCTAATGTGGAATCTAAATAATAAAACGGTTGTTATTTCAGGTGCTACAAATGGTATAGGAAAAGCTGCCGCCATTGAACTCTCTAAAGAAAATCCAAAACTACTGTTTACCTATCGAAATCAAGGTCTTGCAGATGAGCTTCTTGCTGAAATTAAAGATCTATCTCCAGATACTCAAGTTCACTCAGTGTATTGTGATTTTTCAAACCAAGACTCCATTAAAAAATGTACGGACGAAATTAATGAGTTGTATGAAAATATTGATGTGCTCATCAACAATGCCGGCGTTGTAAATACTTCTTATCATGAAACAAGTGAAGGTATTGAAAACACATTTGCAGTCAATCACCTTGGATATTTTCTTTTTACAAATCTACTTCTGCATAAATTAAAAGGAGAGAATGAGACAAGAATTGTAAACGTCTCTTCTGCTGCTCATTCATTTGTGAAGGAAATGCAATGGGAAGATATCAATTTTAAAAATAACTTTCGGCAAGGTTTAAGATGCTATGGACAATCAAAACTTGCTAACTTGCTTTTTACTAGATACCTTGCAATTAAACTATCTACAGATAATATTTCAGTTAATGCCATTCATCCAGGTGGAGTAAATACTTCACTTGGGAGTCAAAATAAAGCTTGGTATAGCAAGCCGCTGAGATTAATGCTGAGACCCTTCTTTAGATCACCGCTAAAAGGAGCTGAAAGCATTATCTATCTTGCAACTAAACAAGATGATGGAGTTACAGGCGAATACTTTTTTGACTCAAAAATACATAAATCATCTGCCTACTCAAAAAATCTTGAAGAGGCGCACAAGCTTTGGAGCCTATCAGAGGAATTGGTGTGCAAAACTTTCGATATTTAAAATTCTAGTGGATCGACATTTATGCTCCAACGAACCTTCTTAGAGATATTGTTTTTATCTTTGGTAAGAGAATCTGATAAATGAACTAAAAGTTTATTTAGACTGGTTCTTGTATTAGCCTGAATAACTAAGTGATGATTATAGGAGCCCCTAACTTTAGATTGCTTGGCCGGAATGGGCCCGATTAGCAAACACTTGCTAGCATCTATAAATTGCTTAGCATAAGTTAACATTTCTATATTAGTTTGAGCTTTGGGGGATGAGGCTCTAATGGTGGCTTCGAAAGAATATGGAGGTTGATTGGTTGCTTGGAGTTGCTCCATCAAAGATTTAGCAAAGTTTAAATAATTTCCACTCTTTAGTTGTAATAAGTTCTGATCATTCACATACCTGGATTGAACCAAGACAGTTGCACGCCCATCTGAACGTCCTGCCCTTCCGGCTACTTGAATCAATTGCTGTCCCATTTCCTCTAAGGCAGATGAATTTAAGCTTGTGATGCCTTGATCAACATCTACACTTACAACTAGCTCTAAATTTGGAAAATCATGCCCCTTAATTAACATTTGTGTGCCTATGAGAATACCTGTATCAGAATTATTTATTTCTGAAAGTATTGTTTCTAAGGAACCAGCCTTTGTTGTTGAGTCTCGATCTATTCTATGAATAGATGTATTGGGAAAAAGTTCTTTTAACGTTTCTTCCAGTTGCTCTGTGCCTGTACCAAGAAAAGATAACTGTGCTTTGGAACAGCTTGGACAGTGAGTTGGAACACCAAAGGCTGAATCACAACGATGGCAAATTAATCGAGCAGCTTGATAATGAAATACTAGGCTTGAATCACAACTATTGCACATGGCTTTCCACTCACAATAAGAGCATATAAATTGTGGCGCAAAGCCTCGTCGGTTAATAAATATCATGGCTTGTTTTTTTAGCTTTAAGGTTTGGCTTATGGCCTCTATTGCCTGTGGAGCTAAGCCGCTAACTAACTCCATTTCATTAATATCAAGGATAGAAAATTTTGGTGGACTCTTTTGGGTCACCCTTTTGGTTAAGCTGATAGTTTCAAATTTCCTTTCTTCAACCAGTTTAAGTGTTCTGAGAGATGGCGTAGCCGAACCAAGGATAATTGGAATTTTTATTATCTGCGCTCGTTTAATTGCAATGTCTCTTGCAGAAAATTTAAAGCCTTCTTGTTGTTTGTATGAAGCGTCATGCTCTTCATCAACAATGATGAGTCCAAGTTTTGGTGCTGGCATCATTACAGCAGATCGCGTCCCAATAATTACTTTAATCTCACCGCTCCTAAATTTATTCCAAGCTTTGTAACGAGCAGATGATTTCATTTTAGAATGGTAAATCCCCACCAAATCTCCAAAATGGTTTCTTACTCTGCTTTCCAGCTGAGGGGTTAAAGCAATTTCAGGTGCTAAAACTAAAACTGACTTGTGGTTTAACAATTGTTCATAAATACATCTTATATAAACTTCAGTCTTGCCTGATCCCGTAACTCCATGTAAAAGGGTAGGCAAAAAACCTTTTAGTTTATTTAAAAACTCTACAGCTTTAACCTGCTCAGAGTTAAGAATTGTTTCAAATTCTAAATTCTTTTCTATAATTTTTTTACTGACGTTTTTGGCTTCAGCTTCAAAGGTATTCTTTGTTTGCCTGAGATTTGTGGGTAAGAAGGAGCTTATAACTTCGCCTATTGGATGCAAATAATAATCAGCTGCCCATTTAAAAATTTTTAGTTCCGTTTTAGAAAATACTGGCAAATCATCTAACACCATATGAATAGACTTGGTTTTAATATCTGTGTTGCTAATAACCTCGGTCACAATGCCCAGCTTATTAATCCTGCCAAATTTAACAGCCACCCTAGTGCCAGGAATAATCTGCTGATTTGAGTGATAGGTAAAGGCTTGTCTGAGCGGGACAGCTATAGCAACATTGTAGAAAAATTTACTCATATGTGTTTGTAAACGGAACTGTATTTGGTATAGTGCTCATCCAAATTTGATTTTATTATGAAAACAGACATACATCCCAATTATCAAGAAATAACTACAACTTGTAGCTGTGGTAATGTGCTGCCTGTCATGAGCACATTAAAAGATAATTTAACATTGGATGTTTGTGCTAAATGTCATCCATTCTATACCGGTAAGCAAAAAATGCTTGATTCTGGTGGAAGAGTTAAAAAATTCCAAGATCGTTTTGGTGCATCAGGTGCTTCAAAACCTTCAGCTAAAAAAGCTGAAGCTAAAGTTGAGGAAACCGCTGTAGAAGAAGTAGCAGAAAATGCTGATGCATCAAATGAACTAGAAAAGAACGCAGTTATAGAAGATTCTAAATCTTTACCCCAAGCGGAGGAAGCTTCATCAGCTTCTGGAATTGATGATGTGACAAATGCAATCACAGAACCATCTAAAAACAAAGTTAATACTCTCTCTAAGTCAGTCTTAAGCAAGATGAAAAAAGCTGATATTGTTTTAGCTGCAGCGGAATTAGGCCTTGAATTAGATATAAAGCTGACAAAGGTAAAATTATTAGAATTATGGAATGAGCACTTTAATCAGCACGAAATTGCGGGAGAACCAGCAGAAGAAATTGCGGAAGAACCAGTAGCAGAAGCAGTTGCGGAAGAACCAGTAGCAGAAGAAGTAGCAGAGACTCCTGTCGAAGAGGTTGTCGAGGAAACTGCTGCTGAGGAGGCTGAAGTTGAAGAGGTGGTTGAAGAAGCTGCTGAAGAAGAAGTTTCTGAAGATAATGCTGAAGTAGAAACTGCTGCTGAATCAGACAGCGAAAGCGAAGAAGACAAATAAACTCTTACTCAATCCCCGAACTACCAAATCCTTTATTCCCCCTCTCTGTTTCAGAGAAGTCTTCTACAACTATTAATTTAGCCTGCTTAATTGGTACAAGAATCATCTGAGCAATTCTGTCGCCACTGCTCACAAAAAAATCTTCAGTTGATCTATTCCAAAGTGGTACTTTAAGCTCGCCCTGATAGTCAGAATCAATTAATCCCACTAAATTACCCATAACAATGCCATGTTTTGAACCAAGACCAGATCTCGGGATCACCAAAGCAGACAGAGTTGGGTCTTCTATGTATATAGAAAAACCTAATGGGATTAATTTGCACTCTTGAGGCTTCAACGTAAAACTTTCTTCAACGCATGCTCTCAGATCTAAACCTGCCGAGCCTTCTGTAGAGTATTCTGGCAATGGAATAGAATCGCCAATAAGCGGGTTAAGAATTTTAACTTTCAAATCAATCATGTTTAAGTTCCTTGGGAGTAATTAATGATTCGAGATTTAATATACCAGCATCTATATCCTTCCAATGATTAAAATTAGTAATTTTTGCAAAAGCACAGGTTGGAAACTTAACAATGGATTCATTGGTTAGTGACTCTGTAAGAATATGCATCCCGGGATTATGTCCTATGACCAGTAAATTGCTCATCTCATCGTCTTGCTCTTTGATTAGCTGGGAGAGGCTTGATGCTGATGCATGGTAAATGCTCTCTTTTAAAACGCTTACTGGGATAGGATGAAAAGGATTTAAGATAAGATCAAGAGTAGACTGAGTTCTTTCGCTGGGACTGCATAAGACCAGATCAAATGAAATACTATGTTTTTGTATGTATTCAGACAATAGAATTGCGTTAGATATTCCTCTTTTAGATAAAGGGCGGTCAAAATCTCTAAGTGCTGCATTATCCCAACTAGATTTGGCATGCCTAAGTAAAAATAAATTTTTCATTCTTGTTAATTCTATCTTGCTAAGACTCTCTATGTCCTATAAAATCGCGTTTCTATGAGTAAAGTATGTCAAGTAACAGGGAAGATGCCACAAAGCGGTAATCACGTTTCCCATGCGAATAACCGAGTGAAAAGGAAGTTCTTTCCTAACCTCCATACGCATAAATTTTGGGTTGAGTCAGAAAACAGATTCGTTACTCTTAAGCTATCCACTAAAGGCATGCGCATCATAGATAAAAAAGGCATCGATGAGGTTCTCAAAGACATGAGATCTCGCGGCGAAAAAGTCTAATTAATAAACCACTGCTTCTGAAAAATCTCTAGGTCCACCTAGAGTTTCTCTATCACTCTTAGGAGTACAATCATCTATATCTTGGATTCCATATTTGTTTCCAACTTCTGCAGCCAGTAGTGTTTTGCCTGACAATGTCATGAGTTTTTGATCGTCATATAGCTTGTTAATCACAAGACCTGCATATTCTTGACTGGCAGCACCCTTTAGAAACTCTGCATATTGCTCTCCATGCATTTCGCTCACCTTCTGAGTTTTCTCATCTTTTACGATTCCAGACCACAAAGATAATGAACAAATATCATGAGGCTTAAGGTCATAGGCCATGTCAAATGCCATTTTATCTATGCCGGCTTTTTGTGCGCCATATATAGGTCCATGCATGTAGCACATGGCTCCATGAGATGAAATTTGAACTATCAGCTTCCCTTTGCTTTTAATCATCAAAGGAGTCAATGCATGTGATAGCAAATAATTAGACTTAAGCCCAACATCCATGACAGACCAAAGATCAACGGATTTTTCCCAATAGGGTTTAGGTTGAACCAGATCATCATGAATCTGGCATGCTGAGTGAATAAGCAGATCTAGCTGACCGAACTCTTTTTTAATATAGTCAGACAGTTCTAAAATTTCTTTTTGATTATTTAGATCAATTGGATAGGCGATGCCGTTTGCACCCTTTGCCTTAATCTTTTCAACCGTGGCATCAAGGCTGCTTTGAATCTCAAAGCCAAATTGATGGACGGTTGATCCTTTCTTTTGGTTTCTGGCAGCACAAATGATGGTGTCTCCGCTTCTAGCCATTCCTTCAGCAATGCCTTTACCTACTCCCCTACTAGCCCCTGATACTAAAATTACTCTTTTATTTTGATTGATCATATTTTTCTCCTGTTAAAATTGTAATGGATGATCTACCTAGCCTCCAAATCACCACGACGAACTGAGCTTTTACAGCAAATTGGTGTAGAGCATCAAATTCTAGATATCGAAGTTGATGAAGATATTAACAGCTCTAATTCTCCACAAGAAAATGTCAGAGCATTATCAGTTTTAAAATGTCAGGAAGGTGTTCGCAAGGTTACTTCCGAGAGCAAATCTACTTTTCCAATTCTTGCAGCAGATACTATTGTTGTTTTAGAAGATAAAATTTTTGGGAAACCTCAATCAGAATCTGATGCCATCAGCATGCTACTAAAGCTGTCTGGCAAAACTCACTTAGTAATGACTGGGGTGACCGTTGGGGTCATAACTACAGAGCAAGCTAAATTTCATACAATCAGCGTTGCATCAAATGTTGAGTTTGCAAAATTAACTGAAAGTGATTGTAAAGAATACTGCAAAACCAATGAGCCGTTCGACAAAGCGGGGGGCTATGGAATTCAAGGCTACGGCTCTGCTTTTATCAAAAAAATAAATGGCAGTTATTCCAATATTGTGGGTTTACCCATACATGAAGTGGTCAAACTTTTAAAAGAATTGGGAATTCCTTATTGGAATAAAAAATAGCCTTATTAAATTTTTTGAATGCCAGATGCATGCAAAATAAAATTTTTCTTTAAAAAGCTGAGCTTATCCACCGCCTTTAATCCAGAATTACGGCTTAATCTGAGATAGGGATTATCTTGTTGGAAAAGATTAAAAAGAAAATCAACCCCCCTAATCATTGACGCATTCAAGGTTTTTCTTCTAAGCTCATATTTCTTTAAAAAAGCTAATTGTCCAATATCTTTATCTGAGTTAATAGCTCGCTCAATTTCTTCAGCAAGAATAACCGCATCCGAAATCCCTAAATTAATTCCTTGGCCTGCCAAAGGATGAATGGAATGCGCTGCATCTGCAATGATACACACTCCACTATCACAGTAGTCATCAAGATGATGGGCCGAAAGCGGGAATGAGAGTAATTCGCTAACAACTTTTATTCGACAAGAGAGTTTCTTTTCAAACTTTTGCAGATGAGTGGAAATATTATCTGGGGTTAAATTAATGGCAAGTTCTTTTGGCATGGACCAAACAACTGAAAATTGATTGATCTCAGTACCATTTTTATATGGCATTAATGCAAAAATTTCTTTCTCATGAAAAACTTGAATGGCTTCTTCTGAATCTAGCGCAGGAATTTCAACTAAAAATGTCTTAGCAACCTGCTCATAATCTTTAGAAAAATTTTCTGATGCTATTGACTTTGCCAAAGTGGAATTCCTTCCTTCGGCAATTACAAGGAGGTCACTTTCTAAAGTCGAGCCATTGGTTAGTGTGGCCTGAATGCCTGATTCCATTGTTTTAAAAGAAATTATTTCATCTCCAACAGATATTGAACTTTCAACCTTTTCAATCAAAGCCTCTCTTAAATCATTAAAACTAAAAACCTTTGCTAAATAATCAATGTTTGCCTCATCACAATTAAAAGATAGTCTTCCAGATCCAGAACCATCAAAAATCTTCATTCTTTGAATAAGCGATGACTGTATTGCAACCCCGAGTTGTTCTAGTCTCTCACTAGCGCTTAAGTTTAAAGTCAAAGACCTTATGTGATCGTCTCTCGATGAGGTAAAAGATTTTTTTTCGATAATCTTAAAAGGTATTTCTCTAGCAGCAAGCTCAAGGCCTAGAAAGGATCCTGCAATCCCTCCTCCAGAAATCAATACAGATTGAGACATAAAAGCTTTAAGCCATTAATGCTTCAATATCTTTAGGATTAGAGGGAACAAAGGCAGTTAGATTTTCATTACCATCAGCAGTAACTAAAATGTCATCTTCGATCCTAATTCCTATTCCTTTCCATTTATCTTCAGCATCTGAAGATGATGAAATATAAATACCAGGTTCTACGGTGGTAACCATGCCAGGCTTGAACTTCATATAATCGCCATCTTCCATATAATCACCAGCATCATGAACATCTATACCTAACCAATGGCCTATTTTATGCATGTAAAAATCCTTAAAGGCCCCGGCTGCATGAAGCTCATCCATTGATCCCTGTAATATTCCAAGATCGATCAGCCCCTGCGTGATTACCTTTTCGGAGATTATTTGCGCATCCATAACGTTATTATTTGTAGAAATTGCTTCAATGCTTTTCACTTGAGCCTCTAAAACAACTTCATAAATAGCAAGTTGAGGGGCGGTAAATTTACCATTGATTGGAAAAGTTCTAGTAATATCTGATGCATACAATTCGAATTCACATCCAGCGTCAACCAGAAGCAATTCACCGTCTTTAAGAGGTTTTGAGTTTTCTACATAGTGAAGAACGCAGGCATTTTCGCCTCCAGCTACAATAGGCGTGTAAGCAGAAAAACGTCCACCTCTTTTTGAGAATTCGTACTGATAAAATGCCTCGATTTCTTGCTCTGTCATACCTGGCTTTACAAATTTCATAGCCTCGACATGAGCTTCAGCAGAAATTTGGCAAGCCTTTTTCATTATTTCGATTTCATCTTCATCCTTGATGAGTCTTTGATTGCCAACTTTGGAAGATGCGTCAGCAATATCAATGGCTGAGCTGTGTCTATCTTTTGATTTTGCAGATTTAATCCATTCAATAATGTCACCATCCAATGTCTTGCTCTTTCCTACAGGATAAAAAACCTGATTATGGCCAGCCACTAAGTCAGGCAATCTCTGATCAATTTCAGTGTTATTGAAAGCAAGATCAAAGCCATAATCTTTCATAGCGCCTTCTGGCCCAGCTCGGTAACCATCCCAAATTTCTTTCAATTCATCTTTTTCTGGAACAAAAGCAATAGATTGAACGCTATTTTTCTCATTGATTAGAAGCACTAATGTTGACTCAGCTTCATTAAAACCACTTAAATACCAAAAATTGCTATCTTGCCTAAAAGCATGTGATGAATCTGCGTTTCTGTATTGTGTTGAAGCGCCTGCAATCACCACGGCAGAGTTTTTAGGTAACATTGAGCCCAATTTATTTCTTCTTTCTGAATATCTGTTTTTCATGTGCTCATTCTACTCTTTTCTTTTTCAAACTTCCCTATTTACATACTAAGACTTAAACTTAGTATATTCATATGAGCAAAGATTCAAAAAGTTCTATCAATATTTTAATCAAAAGCACTGAAAAGCTTTTAAAAAGATTTAATGAGCAAAAAGGCATTATTGATGCCTACATTAAAAAAGAGAGAGAGTGGAAAAAAAATAAACTCTTTCAAGCAAATGAAATCAAAAAGCTTGAAAAGGTTAATGCCAAGCTGGCCAAGGTTATCAAATCACATGAGCAATAAAGAAGTTTTAGATCTAATGATTATGGGCAAAAAGATATCAATTGCTTGCCCACCAAAAGACAAGGAAGGCTTAATCAAGGCAGCTGAAATATTAAATGAGCAAATAGATTCAATCCCGGATAAATCAAATGCCTTAATTTTAACAAGCTTAGATTTGGCTTTTAAAAGTCAGCTTCCTCAAGAAGGAAGCGCCCTCTCAAAGGGAGAAGAAAAGGGTCTTAATGATCTTATTCTAAAAATTGAACAATCCCTTGATTAAAATAGTCTTCTCTTTGAAATCAACTGATCTATAATGTGATTAACTGGTTCATTCGCCAACTTATCGAGATTCTTTGAACCGATAATATATTTAAAGGTGATTTTCCACTGCTGCTGTTGTGCATTACCATTGAGGGAAGCCTGATGCAGTATGAGCTTCACCACCTGAGCTTTCGGTTCAGGTAACGATGAGTAGCGGTGAATTGGTTTTTAGTTAACACAAATGTGAAATCCAAATATAGACAATCTATCCTCCAAAAAAGAAATGCTTTAAGCTCATCCGAAGTTTTAAATCTATCGAAAACAATAATTAAAAATGCTGACCTAGAATTGAACTTAAGTGCTATCAAAACTTTAGGAAGCTACTTTTCTGCACATAATGAAGTCGATCTAGAAATTCTTACTAACAAAAGATTTGAAAAAAATCTCTTAACCACCTTCCCAAAGGTTGGGCCCAATCATTCAATGTATTTAATTGCGCCCAAAAATTTAAAGAAACTCAGCAAAAATAAATATGATATTTTTGAGCCATCAGATGGTCACGAAATATATCCGATTGAGCATGAGATCATTATTATTCCAACCGTTGGTGTAGATAAAAACGGGTATAGACTTGGATATGGTGGGGGTTACTATGACAGATTTTTAGAATCTGTTTCACAAAGCAATAATAGACCCCTGCTAATTGGCTTAATTTATGATTTTCAATTTATCGATGCCTCCATTAATGAAGTACATGATATTAAATTGGATATAGTATTTTCTGAGCAACAGAGTAAAAAATTTTCTTGATTAGAGAATTTCTTCTTTAAATTTCTAATTTAGCCGCAAAGCTAAAAATATCATCTGAAAGAATCTCTGGATTCTCCAATGCAGCAAAATGGCCGCCTGGATATTGATTCCATTGAACGATATTATAGATTTTTTCTGCCCAGACTCTTGGCGGTCTGGCGATTTCATTTTTAAAAATAGCTCCAGCCATTGGCTGAGATACTGGATTAAATGTAAATCCTAACGGGCCATTCTCATAATAAAATCTTGCCGAAGATGTAATGGATTCTGTATACCAGTATAGAGATACAATAGCTAGAATCTCATCCAGCGAAACAACAAGTTTATCTGTATCATCTTTCGTCCAACCATGAAATTTCTCAATAATCCAGGCGGCCAAGCCGACAGGAGAATCGTTTAAGCCATAACCAACTGTTTGAGGCTTGGTGCTTTGAATTGCGAAATATCCATATCCTGTAGCTTGATATTTTTCTATATTTTTCATTCCTTCGGCTTCTTCGGCCGAAACTCCCTCCATGGGATCTTGTCCATCGGGTGGAAAAGCTATAACTAAATTTAAGTGAATGCCTAAACAGTTTTCTGGAAAAAGTTCTGCTATCCACTTTGTTATCATTGAGCCCCAATCTCCTCCTTGAGCAATATATTTTTTGTAGCCCAAGGCAAGCATTAACTCATTTTCAAGTTTGGCAACCTCCTGAGCATTCATTCCTTGCTCACTTGGTTTATCTGAAAATCCATACCCCGGAATAGCCGGGCAGACTACATCGAATTCTATTCCATCCTTACCATTTATTAAGAAAGGCATGATCTTAAGAAATTCTTGAACGCTTCCTGGCCATCCATGTGTCAGTAATAATGGAATTGCATTTTTTGAACCTGATTTTTTATGCAAGTAGTGGAGCTCGAGCCCTGATTTAGTTTTAAATTTAAAACTGCCAGCTTCATTTAGTTTCGCTTCATGCTTCCTCCAATCAAAACTATTTCTCCAAGTTTCAACTGCTTCTTGTAAATAAGATTTCTTTGCGCCTAGAGTCCACCTTTCATCATTAATTTCGTCAGGCCACCTAGTTAAATCTATCTTTTTATTTAAAAGCTCAATTTTTTCATCAGGAATTAAAATGTTAAATTCTCTAATCACTATCTTAAGAACTCCTTGTAAGCTGTGTTGTCTGTTTCCTCAACGAAACTATAATCTAAGGATTTTAGATGCTTTTCTAAGGCATCCTTAGACTTGCTTTTATCTTCTATGCCAATCAATACATTGGCAAATGCTGCCCCAAGGTTTCTATAATGAAATAAAGAAATGTTCCATTTTGAACCGAAATCTTTCAAGAACCCCATCAAGGCTCCTGGCCTTACTGGAAATTGACATCTATACAATCTCTCAGAATCTCTTTCTGAAATAATGCTCTTATGTCCTCCTACCATATGGCGAAGGTGGTCATTGGAAATTTGATTTTTTGTTAAATCGGTAAATTTAAACTTACTCTTTGAAAGCTTGCTTTTAATTTTTTTGAATGCATTTTCATTTTCAGTTTTTATTCCTACAAGAACATGGGCATCTATTTTGCTTGCAAATCTATAGTTGAACTCTGTAATCTGCGATCGACCAAAGACTCTGCAGAGCCTTAAGAAACTCCCAGGTCTTTCTGGAATTTTGATACTAAGAAGTTTTTCTCTATTTTCTCCAACCTCAGATCTTTCAACAATATAACTAAGCCTTTCAAAATTAACATTTGCCCCACTGCTTATAGCTAGCAAGCGCTTATTTGAAATTTTTCTAGCATATTTTTTTAGTCCTGCTAAAGCAAGAGCGCCAGCTGGTTCGGAAAGAACTCTTGTATCTTCAAAAATATCTTTAACTGCTGCGCATAGCTCATCAATACTGACAGTAATAACTCCATCAACACACTCTCTAATAACATCAAAATTATTTTTGCCAACACGTTCTACCGCAACTCCGTCTGCAAACAATCCTACCTCACGCAATCTAACTCTTTTATCTGCCTTGATTGCCTCTGCCAAGCATGCTGAATCTTCGACTTCAACACCGTATATTTTTGTCTTTGTTTGTGTTTGAGCTACCCATGCGCTTATGCCAGCCAATAGGCCTCCCCCGCCAACAGGAACAAAAATAACATCCAAATCATTATCTTCATCTAAAATTTCTTTTCCAACGGTCCCCTGTCCAGCTATAGTCAGCGGATCATCAAATGCTTCAATAAATTCAAGTTTTTGCTCTTTTGCTACTTGTCTTGCTTTTTTTGAGGCTTGATCAAAATTATCTCCATGCAATAAAACTTTAGAACCAAATCTTTTAACAGATCTCACTTTTATCTCAGGCGCAGTAACTGGCATTACTATAAAACATGGAACCTTTAATTTCTTACATGCATTTGCAACTCCTTGAGCATGATTACCAGCAGATGCTGCAATAACTCCTCTTTTTTGTTGTTGATTATTTAGATTGGCAATCTTGTTGTATGCACCTCTGATCTTGAAAGAAAAAATTGGCTGCATATCTTCACGCTTTAAAAAAACATCATTTTTTAATTTACTTGATAAATTACCAGCAAAGGTTATGGGTGTTTGTTCCGCAACGTCATATACTTTAGATTTAGCAATCAAATCTAAATATTTTTTAGAAGATTTGTATAAGCCGGATTTTTTTATTTTAAGTCGCATAATAATTTAAGTATTATACCCATAATGAGCAATTCAAAATTAAATGCTTCAATAGAAGCCATAGAATACATAAAGCCAAAAATTGATATGGGTTCAATTATTGGAGTTGGTACAGGATCAACGGTTAATTACTTTATTGAAGAGCTTGCAAAAATTAAGCATATATTTAAAGGCGCGGTATCTAGCTCAGAAGCTTCTACACAATTAATGGAAAGTGCTGGCATCGAGGTATTTGAATTAAATGATGTTAATGAAATTCTTGTATATGTAGATGGAGCTGATGAGGTAGACCCTTCTCATAATCTTATCAAGGGTGGAGGTGGTGCGCACACTAGAGAGAAGATTGTTGCGTCAGCATCAAATGAATTTGTATGTATTGTTGATGAATCAAAGCTGGTTAAAACTTTGGGCAATTTCCCGCTTCCGGTCGAGGTAATGATTAAAAGCAGAAGCTATGTAGCTCGCGAAATTGTAAAGATTGGAGGATCCCCTGAATTAAGAACAGACTTCTTGACTGACCAAGGTAACCAGATTTTAGATATCAAAGATATAAAAATTGAAAATCCATTAGATCTAGAGCAAAAGATTAATTTAATTCCAGGGGTCTTGGATAATGGGTTATTTGCAAACTGCAAACCCAACAAAGTAATAGTGGGTAAAGATTAAAGTAAAGCCTGGATAGCTGAGACCAATCTCTCTGATTCTGGAGTTACGCTTGATTTATAGTGCCCAATAACTTGACCGTCTCTACCTATAAGATATTTTGCAAAGTTCCACCTAGGCTCTTTGCCAGATGCTTCAATTAGTTTTTTATAAAATGGGTGCGCTTTCTTGCCTGTAACTTTTGCAGTAGCAAACATAGGAAACTCAACTCCATATTCAGTGCTACAAAATTCAGCAACCTTTGATTCTGCAGAAAACTCTTGAAAAAAATCTCTTGAAGGAATGCCTATAATCATCAAACCATCATCTTTAAATTTAGTGTAAAGCCTTTGAAGGCCTGCATATTGAGGTGTATAGCCACATCTACTTGCTACATTAACAACCAAAACAACATTTCCTGAGTATTCACAAAGATTTTGCTCATCATCTGAGTCTAAAACCCTTAGATTGCTATTTAGCAGATCAGAGCAAGCAAATCCAGCGGATGAAAGTATTGATAATGTAAGGATAAAAAGATTTTTCATCCTTTAAATACTACACTAATGGAGAAATAGCGTAAATAGAAGATATAAATATTAAAATCAGTACAACTAACTCAAATTTTTCAACTAACTTTGTTTCCATAACAAACCTCTTTTAAGGAGTTGGAGGACTTGCGCCCTCCATAATTCTAATGAATTACCAACAAATCGTAAGGGGAGAGAAGTGTTGGTAAGTTATATTATATATATTTATAATTAATTATCAATATTAAATATATATAAATATTAATTATTCTGCATATAAATAATTATTATCTTTATAACAAATAGACTTAGAATCAACATATTTCAGCCTAAGGCCTTAAAAATATATATAATTTCAGATTGAAATTTTAATCAAGAGAAAATTATGACAAATGAATTGAAAGGCAAGGTTAATTACAGTGTTAATGGAAATATTGCTATTTTAGAGGTAGATAATCCACCTGTTAATCCTCTTAGTAGTGGCGTTAGAGCGGGTTTAGCAGAATATATCACTACAGCCAATGAAGATGATTCAATTGAAGGAATTATCCTTACTGGGGCTGGAAGATCTTTTATTGCTGGAGCGGATATTTCAGAATTTGGTCAAAAATCCGATGGGCCAGACCTCCATACAACCTTAAAAGAAATTGAATTTAGTAAAAAACCTGTTTTAGCTGCTATTAATGGGACTGCTCTGGGTGGCGGACTAGAAACGGCTCTGGTATGTAACTATAGAATGGGAACAAACAAGGCTATTGTTGGTCTTCCTGAGGTCAATTTGGGCTTATTACCAGGTGCAGGCGGCACACAAAGGCTTCCAAGGCTAATTGGGCCATCACAAGCCCTAAAAATGATGCTTGCTGGTGCGCCGATGTCAGCAAAAAAGGCTCTTGAACAAGGGGTAATAGACGCAATTTCAGAAAATTCTCTTATGGACGATGCTATAGATTTTATTCAAAAGAAAATTGGATCAGAGACGCATCCCAAGGTAAGAGATAAAAATGAAAAGGTTATTGAAGCTAGGGGTGATGATAATATTCTTGCAGAAGCCAAAGCATTGGCAGCAAAGACTAGAAGAGGTCAATTTGCGCCTGGTCAAATTATAGCTTGTGTAGAAACAGCGATTAATGAGGATGATTTTGATGTTGGGATGAAGAAAGAGTCTGAATTTTTTCTAGAATGTTTAATGAACCCTCAACGCGAAGCCATGATCCATATTTTCTTCGGTGAACGCGCTGCATCAAAAATTTCTGATATTCCAAAAGAAACCCCCCTTCTTCCAATCAGTTCTGCTGGTATTGTTGGCTCAGGAACAATGGGTGGAGGAATTGCAATGAACTTTGCAAATGCTGGTATACCAGTTTTAGTTCTTGATCAGGATGAAAAAAACCTAAAAAGAGGAATGGGAGTCATAGAAAAAAATTATCAAATGATGGTAGATCGAGGAAGAATGTCCCAAGAACAAAAAGATATGGTTATGGGTTTAATAACCCCAACACTTTCATATGATGATTTATCTGATGTCGATATTGCAGTTGAAGCTGTCTATGAAAATCTTGATTTAAAAGAAGAAATTTTTAAGAGCTTAGATGCCGTTACTAAGGATCACGCCATACTTGCATCTAATACTTCTGGACTAGATATTGATGCAATAGCTGCAGCAACAAAAAGGCCTGGAAATGTAGTGGGTACTCACTTTTTTAGTCCAGCAAATGTGATGCGATTGCTTGAAGTCGTTAGGGGTAAAGATTCCTCAGACGAAACCATGGCAACTGTAATGTCTCTTGGGAAGAAGATGGGTAAAGCGGCTGTTGTGTCACTTAATGCTCCAGGGTTCATAGGCAATAGAATGTTGGCTGGATATACATACCAGGCAAATATGTTATTACTTGAAGGTGCGCTACCAAATCAAGTTGATGGCGCTTTAGAATCTTTTGGCATGAGCATGGGGCCATTTAGGATGATGGATTTGGTCGGCTTGGATCTTGGGTGGAGAGCTCGTAAATTAGCTAAAATCGAAACTCCGCTAGCTAATAAAATCTCAGATGCCTTATGTGAACAAGATAGGTTTGGTCAAAAAACCTCCAAAGGTTTTTATAATTATTCAGAAGGCTCTAGAGCCCCAAACCCTGCTCCAGAAAATGAATCTATATACAAGGAAATGTCAGATCAGAATAATATTGAAAGAAGGGAAATATCTGATCAAGAAATTGTAGATAGATGTATTCTGGCTCTTGTTAACGAGGGTGCGCGCATTTTAGACGAGGGTGTAGCCCAAAGATCGGGTGACATGGATATAGTCTATATAAATGGTTATGGATTCCCTATCTGGAGAGGTGGACCAATGTTCTATGCAAACCAGCTGGGTTTATCAGAAGTAATTAATAAAATGAACGCTTTTTCCGAATTAGATGATAATTTCTGGAAACCTGCTCCACTATTAAAAAAACTAGCAGATGAATCAGGGGCATTTGGCGAAGCTCCTGCGCCCGATGAAAGATCTGAGCTATTAAGCTTTAAGAAAGCTAATATGGGAGGGGTATAGAGCCTAAGAACCCTATAAATAGATATTTACAGCTGTTTTTTCTGGAATTATATTAAAAAGCTCTAAAACATCATGATTTAGCATCCTGATACATCCATGCGATGCTTTTTTGCCTATTAAACCCTCTTCATGAGTGCCATGGATATAAATAAATCTTTTGAATGAATCAACACTTCCACCCTTATTAATTCCCTCGGTTAAACCTGTAAGCCACATGATCCGTGTTGTAATAAAATCATCTGGCGAATCAAATGGCTCATGGATA
>Ga0208639_1000236_pt1 | contig 43176 bp, 42 predicted proteins | sample ETNtaG_33_FD_185772 | JGI IMG/M metagenome (GOLD analysis project Ga0208639, IMG submission 185772) | Marine microbial and viral communities from oxygen minimum zone, Eastern Pacific Ocean - ETNP201310SV76 (SPAdes) (version 2) | ecosystem: Environmental > Aquatic > Marine > Oceanic ...
ATTTCACTTGCATGTGTTGTTAATGGTCAAACACAACATGCTGTTATTATTGATCCCACTCGCAGAGAGGAATTTAGCGCATCAAGAGGAAAAGGTGCTGAGTTAAATGGAGAAAGAATCAGGGTTAGCACTCGAAATGGCTTGAAGGATTCACTCGTAGGAAACACTTCTCATGTTCATGATTCTCAAAACTATAAGTTTGAAAACATTGCAACCTTTAGAGCTTTATATAAACACGGCTTAACTATCAGAAGATCGGGCTGCTCTGCATTAGATCTAGCTTATGTTGCGGCAGGGAGACTGGATGGGTTTTGGGCTAATGGTCTTGGGGTTTGGGATATTTCTGCGGGTATGCTGATTGCAGAGGAAGCAGGAGCATTAACGAGTGATTTTTTAGGAGATCCTGATTACAAGAAAAGTGATCATTATCTATGTGCTACTCCAAAATGCTTTAAGCAAATGCTTGAAGCTATCAAACCAAATTTCAAAGCCAATTAAGGCATATCGTCAAATTCTGCTCCCTCGGGCTCTGGAATTGCTAAGTCATCTTGAGTAATAGAAAGTCCAAGCAACATATTTGCTACTACATAAATCGATGAGTAAGTTCCTATTAAAACTCCAATAATCAAAGCCTGACTAAAGCCTTTAATCATATCTCCACCAAAGAAAAATAATGCCAGTAATACCAATAAAGTAGTTAACGATGTAATCAATGTCCTAGAAAGTGTCTGGTTAATTGAGCGGTTAACAATCTCATGAGGCTCAAATCCTCTCTCACCTCGAAAATTTTCTCTGATCCTATCAGAGACAACAATCGTATCATTCAGAGAATAACCAATAACAGCAAGTAATGCTGCCAGTACAGTTAAATCAAAGTCCCAAGAAAATAATGAAAACAATCCAAGAATAATTAACACATCATGTGCAAGTGCTGTAACAGCACCAAGAGCAAACTTATATTGAAATCTAAAGGCAACATAAAGCAAAATCATACCAAGTGCCACAAGCATCCCTAAGCCACCTTGATCTCTGAGCTCTGAACCTATTTGAGGTCCGACAAATTCAATTCTTTTTAGCTCGGTTGAGGGGTCAGCATCCTGCAAAAATTTATAGATTACATCTCCCAACTGGCTATCACCATTTTTATCGGCAACTTTAATCAGAACATCAGAATTTGAACCAAAATTTACAACCTGGAAGTCATCAAATCCATTGTTACTCATCAAATCTCTGATTTCAATTAGGTCAGCAGCCTCTTCATATGAAACCTCAATAAGGGTTCCACCGCTAAAATCTAAGCCTAGGTTTAATCCTTTAAAACCTAATGAACCAATAGACATAATAAGCAATGCCAAAGAACCCATAGTTGCAAACCTTCGATAGGTCATGAATGGAATTTTAAAGTTCATTAAACCCTAAGCTCCTTAATATTTTTATTGCCATACATTAAGTTGATAATTGCTCTGGTTCCTAAGATGGCAGTAAACATAGAAGTTAAAATACCAATTGATAAAGTGATTGCAAATCCTTTAATAGGGCCAGTACCGATCGCATACAGTACAATCGATGCTATTAATGTCGTAACATTTGCATCGACAATAGTTACAAATGCTCGTGAGAAACCCTCTTGAATAGCTGTTTGAGGATCTTTACCATCTACAAGCTCTTCTCTGATCCTAGAGAAAATCAATACATTTGCATCAACTGCCATACCAATGGTAAGAACAATACCAGCAATTCCAGGAAGAGTTAGAGTTGCGCCTAGCAATGACATAAAGCCAGTAATTAAAACGACGTTGGCAAAAAGAGCGATATTGGCAGCGAAGCCAAACCAACGATAATAAAAAAGCATGAATGCTATAACTGATAACAAGCCAATAATAATAGATCTAACTCCTAACTCAATATTCTCCTTTCCAAGACTTGGACCAACAGTTCTCTCTTCCACAAACTTCATTGGGGCAGCTAAAGCACCAGCTCTAAGCAATAATGCAAGCTCACTGGCTTCTTGGGGCGATCCAACCCCAGTAATTCTGAAAGCTGTCCCTAAAACAGCCTGAACAGTTGCTAAACTAATAATTTCTTTTTCGATATACGAGGATTGTTCAATAACATCATTGCCATCTGCGTCTTGAATCAAAACTGACTTATTTTTTTGTTCGACAAAAAGGACACCTAATCGTCTACCAATATTTCCATTGGTAGCTTTTTGCATTGCTCGCCCTCCTTGCATGTCCAAGGTAATATTAACTTGAGCAAACCCACTCTCATCAAAACCCGAACTTGCATTAGTCACCCTTTCTCCAGCAACGATAATTTTCTTTTCTAAGAAAGCTGAACCCATTCGCTCATCTTGAAAATCAAATTCTTCCTTGCGTAACCTTGAGGTTGTTGACGCAGCTTCAAGTCTAAATTCTAAATTTGCAGTCTTACCAATAATCTTCTTTGCGGCAGTTGTATCCTGCACACCAGGTAATTCCACTACAATTCTACTGCTACCTTGACGCTGAACTATTGGTTCGCTCACCCCTAACTCATTAACCCTATTGCGCAAAGTCATCAAGTTTTGTCCTACTGCATAATCTCTAATTTCTTTAATAGCAGATTGAGAGTAGGCAAGCTCAACAAGATTTCTTAAATTATTTGGCCTTAAATCATAAAGAGGAGTTCCAAGGGGAGTAATGTTATCTTCATTAAAAATTTTTAAAGCTTTGTTGTAATCTTCTTCGCTGGTGAATGAAAATAATAAATCTTTGTTATCTTTTCTAGAGCTTTCAATATTGATTCGATCATCCCTGAATTTCTTTCTATATTCGTTAAGCAATGATTCGAGGCGATTGTCTAATGCGCTATCGATATCTACCTCTAAAAGAAAGTGCACTCCACCTGATAAATCCAAACCAAGTTTTAATGGTCCACCACCGATATCTCTAAGCCATTGTGGTGTAGAAGGCTCAAGATTTAATGCAACAATTGCTTGATCTAGCAAGGTTTTCTGCAAAGCAGCTTTGCCAGCAAGTTGATCGTCAAAAGAATTGAACTTTGCAATAATATTATTTTCTTTTAGTCCAACTGATTCAGCGCCAATGGCTTGATCTTCTAATATTTCTTTTACTTGATTTAATAAAATCTGATCTGCAGATTTGCCTGAGTCGGTATATGCAATCTGAATAGCTGGTTTAGCAGGATATAAATTTGGTAAGGAATAGATCACGCCAATAGATAGCACCATCAATATGAATGTGTATGTCCAAATTGAAAATCTATTCATGGTCTTTTTTTAATCAATTGATGCGATGGTACCTTTTGGTAAAGTATTCGCAATAGCAGTTTTTTGAAGTTTAAAAGTAATATTTTCACTGACTTCGATTGAAACATAAGGCCCTTTAATCTCTTTAATCCGGCCAATAATTCCACCTGCAGCTACTACCTCATCACCTTTTTCAAGCCCATCCATCATTGCTTCCAATGCTCTCATACGCTTTTGCTGTGGTCGAATAGTCATAAAATACATTAAGGCTAAGAATCCTATAAAAAAAACAATAATTGGATCTGGTAACCACCATGGTAATTGTTGCTGTGTTTCGTTCATGCAATCTCCCTAGATTAAATGCTTAGGTACGTCTAAATGCCGCTTATTATAGAAGTCTTTTATGAACTTGGCGAATGAATCTGCTTCAATTGATAGACGAATTTCATTCATTAAACTTTGATAATAATAGATATTGTGAAAACTATTTAGAATTGACCCTAGCATTTCATTAGTTTTATCAAGATGGTTTAAATATGCTTGAGAATAAGTCTGACAAACCTTGCATTCACAATTAGGGTCAATAGGCTCGTCTGAGGTTTTGCTAGGGGCATTCCTTATATTCAAAACACCATAAGATGTAATTAATTGCCCATTACGAGCATTTCTAGTTGGTAGCACGCAATCAAACATATCAATTCCATAATAAACTGCTTCTACCATATCTTCAGGTTTACCGACCCCCATTAAATAATGAGGTTTAGAAGGAGGTAAATGAGGGGCAAGGCACTCAAGTATTCTAGTTTTATCTTCTTTAGGCTCGCCAACACTCAATCCACCAATTGCAATTCCATCAAAACCAATGTCCTCTAACCCCTCTAGTGATTGGATTCTAAGATCCTCATGCATGCCCCCTTGGACAATTCCAAATAAAGCAGATTTAGATTGATGCGCCTCGCGAGATCTTTTGGCCCAGCGCAAAGATAGCTCCATTGAAGCTTTTGCTTGCTGATGCTCAGAAGGATATGGGGTGCATTCATCAAGCACCATCACAATATCTGAACCAAGATTTTCCTGAATTTGCATAGAATCTTCTGGGCTCATAAAACATTTCTTTCCATCATATGGAGATTGAAAGCTCACACCTTCTTCAGTGATTTTTGCTAGCTCACCAAGACTCCAAACTTGAAAGCCCCCAGAGTCAGTGAGAATTGGTTTATCCCAATTAGAGAACTTATGGAGCCCTCCAAGATTGTTAATTAAATCATCTCCAGGTCTAAGCATAAGATGATAAGTATTGCCCAAGATAATCTCTGAACCTGTTTGCTGCAGATTTTCTACCTCCAATGCTTTGACTGTTCCATTGGTTCCAACTGGCATAAAAGCAGGAGTTTGCACTTTTCCTCTTGGAAAATCTAATTCTCCTCGCCTGGCATAACCAGAAGTAGAAGAAATATTAAATTTCATGATATTTCAAAAGCATCGCATCGCCATATGATAAAAATCTATACTCCCTTTCAATAGCTGTTTTGTATATATCTATCATTTTTTCATATCCAATGAAGGCTGCAACAAGCATCAGCAAAGAAGATTTAGGTAAATGAAAATTAGTGATCATATGATCAACTACTTTAAACTTATAGCCCGGATAAATAAATAAAGAAGTTTCGCCTTTAAATGCAGACGGCTCGTCTTGAAAAGCTGTTTCAATAGCCCTAACTGATGTCGTGCCAACGGCAATAATTTTGCCCTTGTTGGCTTTAACTCTTTTAACTTGATCGATCAGCTTTGCATCTACCTCAACAAGCTCTTTATGAATCTCATGATCCTCAATATTATCTGTTTTTACGGGCTGAAAAGTGCCTGCGCCGACATGTAAATTTACGTATCCAAACTCTACGCCATTGTGCTCAAGGGTATTAAGTAGCTCCTGGTCAAAATGCATGCCAGCTGTGGGTGCAGCAACAGATTCTTTTTTATTGGGATCGGCATAAATTGTTTCGTATCTCTCTTCATCTAACGTTTCAGCTGCTCTATTCATGTAGGGTGGTAAGGGTATTTGGCCATATTTCAAAAATAAAGATTGCGGATCGACAGACCAATCTAAGATAAAAAAATTATCTTTGCGACCTTTTACAGTAGCTACAAATCTTTCACCTTTGAACGTAAATACTAATTCTGCTCCCTCTTTAGGAGTTCTTGATGACCTAATTTGAGTTAAAGTTTGATGATTTGATAAAAACCTCTCCAGGAGGATTTCAATTTTTCCACCGGTAATTTTCTCTCCATAAAGACGAGCTGGAATTACCGAGGTTCTATTTAACACCAAGAGATCTCCCTCCATTATATGGTTTCCAATATCTTTGAAAATTTCGTGCTGAATCGATTCTGTGGCAACAAGTAATCTTGAGTCAGTTCTTTGCTCTGATGGGTACTGAGCAATAAGATGCTCAGGAAGATTGTAGTTGAATTTATCTGTTTTCATTAGAGGTGGTAATTCTAAAAGATGTTTAACTCAGCTACAATGACCGCCTTGCCCCATTGGCGGAATTGGTAGACGCGCGCGATTCAAAATCGCGTTCCTTCGGGAGTACCTGTTCGACTCAGGTATGGGGCACCAAATTTATTGAAATATTTTTATTATGTTTAAATATGATCTTTTATTACCTTTATTATTATTATTGTGTTACTTAGCTTAAAAAAATGCGCAATTTAAACTCATACAACCGAATAGTTATTAAGATCGGTTCTGCTGTTCTGGCAGGTTCAAATGGAATGGTCAATCAAAGCATACTTTCTTCAATCAGTGAAGACATAGCTTGGTTGTTTAAAAATAATAAAGAAGTTTTGATTGTATCTTCTGGCGCCATAGCTCTTGGGAGAAAGAAAATTAAACTATCCAAAAATCTAAGCTTGGCTGAATCTCAAGCTTTAGCTGCCCATGGCCAGATTGAATTAATGTCAGCGTGGAAAAAACATCTAAATAAATTTTCTATTCCTATAGGCCAAATACTCTTAACTCCGAGAGATACAGAGTTAAAGATTTCTTCTAAGAATGCCACGCAAACTGTAAGCAAATTATTAGAAGCAGGATGCTTGCCCATAATCAATGAAAATGACAGCACCGCAACTGATGAAATAAAGTTTGGTGATAATGACCTTTTAGCAGCAAAGGTAGCAAAACTTATAGGCGCAGATTTATTAATCGTCCTTTCAACGGTTGATGGGCTCTATACTTCTGAGGCAGATGTTCAAACGAGGAGGCTCAGCTCACTTATAAAAGAAGTAAACAAAATCACACCTAAAATAAAAAAGATGGCTGGTCATGCAAGCCAAATGGGTAAAGGTGGAATGATTTCTAAAATTGATGCAGCTGAAATTTGTTTTAAAAATAAATGTACGATGGTTGTGACCTCAGGTAAAAATAAGAGGCCTATAAGAGGAATTGGAAAAAGAACTAAAGCAACCTGGTTTATAAAAAAATGAGTGTAGATCTGCCCGCATTACTAGATGAAATCGGCCTCAAGGCAAAGAATGCTAGCGCCATATTAAATACAGCAACAAGCGATCAGAAAAATCAATTCTTTGATTTTGCTATCGATGCAATCCACAGGGATACTGATGCCATTCTTGCTGCTAACCAAATTGATATAAAAGCAGCAGAAGATAGTAATAAAGATGAAGCTTTTATTGATCGCTTAGCTTTAGACAAAGTTAGGCTTCAAGGAATATGTGATGCTTTAAACGAAATTAAATCATTCAAAGATCCAGTTGGGAAAGTGCTCGCTTCTTGGGATAGACCCAATGGCTTAAATATCTCTAGGGTAGCCACGCCTCTTGGAGTCATAGGCTTAATCTTTGAAAGCAGGCCTAATGTTGCCGCTGATGCTGGAGCTTTATGCCTAAAATCTGGTAATGCGGTAATTTTACGAAGCGGGAAAGATGGACTTCGATCCGCTACGGCAATAATTCACTCTCTCCAAAATGCATTGATAAGTGCAGACCTTCCTCAAGAATGCATTCAAATAGTCCCCTCTGAAAGTAGAGAAGCAGCAACCATGATGCTAGAGGGACTTAATGGTTCGATTGATGTCATAGTTCCAAGAGGTGGTAAAAGCCTTGTAGCAGAAGTCGAAAGGTCTGCAAAAGTTCCTGTTTTTGGTCATTTGGAGGGTGTTTGTCATATATACGTTGACGAATATGCTGATGAAGGAAAAGCTTTATCGGTTTGCATGAATGCAAAAATGCGAAGAACTGGAATTTGTGGTGCCGTAGAGACAATACTGGTCAATGAAACTATCGCTTCGTCTTTTGTACCGAAGCTTGTAGCATCCTTTTCTGATGCAAAATGTGAAATACGATGTTGTGAAAAAACAATTAGTTTTGATGATAGAGCTATGCTCGCCTCTGAAGAGGATTGGTCTACAGAATACCTTGCACCAATTATCAGCGTAAAATCTGTTTTAAACATTGATGAGGCTATTGATCATATTAAAAAATATGGAACGGGTCATACAGAGTGCATCATGAGCGAAAATAAAGATACTCAATCAAAATTTACAAATTCTATTGATAGTGCAATTGTGATGATTAATGCATCAACACAATTTGCTGATGGAGGCGAATTTGGTCTTGGTGGTGAAATAGGTATTGCTACAGGTAAATTCCATGCAAGAGGCCCGGTTGGCGTTGAGCAACTTACAAGCTTCAAATATATCGTCTCAGGTGATGGTCAAATAAGAGATTGACTTAAATATAAACATCAAATCTAGTTGTCTTACCCAAAACTTGATAGTTAATTTGCGATGAAAAAGGCTTGGATTTGATGGGTCTTTTTACAACCATTTTTTTTGCAGGCATTAGTTGCAAAACTTCAAAATCCTTTAAAGGATCATTCTCTATAGACTCTGTTTCTAATATTTTTGATATGTACTCTAACTGCCCGGAGCGAAGAGCGTTCTTTTTAGTGGATGAATACATGGGATCAAAATAAATTACATCAAAGTTTTTTGCTTGACTGGCATATGAGCATGCATTTGTATGAATGAGATCAAATTTTTTAAAAATGCTCTGAACTTCGCTTCTATTTATACCATCTTGCAATAGATGAAATAAGATTTTGCTTTGCTCAAGGGCTGTAACTCGATGACCTAGACTGAGGAACAATAAACTATCTTGGAGCATTCCAGCTGTGCAATCAAGAATATTTAATGGGAGGTCTGCTTTACCTAAAGCTTTCTTAATCAGCTTCTCATGATTGGCTCTTTTTACACGCCATCCTGTTGAACCAGAATTAAAATCAATCTGAAATTTATTGCTTGATCTTGCCTCTGGATGAAAAAATGATAATCCGGCTTCTGATAAATATAGATGAGACTGGCCAACCAATTCATGGTTGGTTCTTGCGGTGGTGCCTAGATTGCTTGCAAACTCTTCAGCCAGGCCTTGTTGATTGGCTGATGAGTATAGAAGAGGCGGTATCATAGAAGCAAAAGCACAAGACCTAAAGCCACTCTATACAGAACGAATGGAGTCATTCCGATCTTTTCAACAAATTGCAAAAAGCTTCTAATGGTAATAAATGCTACCAAAGCTGAGCCAATAAACCCAGTTAGCATAATTAGCATGTCGCTTAATGCTATTGAATAGGCGCCCTTAACAAGCATTAATGTCAAGGCACCTAAAATAGTAGGTATGCTTAATAAAAAGGCAAACTTTGAAGCATCCTTGAGGTTTAATCCAATAATTAATGCTCCTGTAATTGCCATCCCGGATCTTGAAGCTCCTGGAAAAACAGCCAATGCTTGAAAACAACCAATTATCAAGGCTGCAAATAAAGTTAGCTCTGTTAAAGATTTTGATTGTGCTGATGACTTAAACGCCGCATATAAGATGCCAGCAAATATTAAATTTGTCCAAGCTATTGAATTGATGCTTGAAGATCTAGACTCAGTTAAATCAGAGAAAGCTAATCCAGCCAAAACAATTGGAAGAGTTGCAGCAAGCAGATTCAAACCCAGTGAGAAATATTCCTTGCTTCTTGTCTTTGTCCAGGGTATCCAAGCATGAACTAAACCTTTAATTTCATTCTTAAAATAATAAATTACTGCAGCTAAAGTTCCTGCATGAACTGATATATCAAAGACAATACCAAAGTCTTTTGCTCCAAAAAGTAATGACGGAAACAATAAATGCGCTGAACTAGAAACAGGTAAAAATTCAGTCAGGCCTTGAATCAAGGCAAGAAGAAGTGCAAGGAAAAAATCTGAAATCATGATTTTTTATAATCAGGAGTTTTAAGATAAACTGGATTTGCATCTTCAGGAAGAAAATCCTGACCAGTTTCCAACTTTTTCTTAGCAATTATTGCAATTGGCTCGGCACTTCCAACGGCTTGAGATAAAAACTTTGGATGGTTTTCTGCGCCCTGTGGCCAGCCAGTTCCAGCAAAATAACAATCTTCTTTATTCAGTAGATCTGATAGTCCGTCCATTTGAAGGACTGCCTCATCTGCTATTGAATTGAGCTGATGATTATTGTTTTGATAACCACAGAAATAGCTTTCTCTTGTATCTGCCTCAATGGCTACATAAATTTTTGTATCAGCCTCATCAATCCATTGAGATGCCTCTTGAGCAATTGACTCGAGATTTGAAATTGCAACTAACGGTAGTTTCTTTACCTCAGCTATAGCTTTTAAAAAAGAAGCGGTAATTCTTAGAGCAGTATATGATCCTGGCCCACAACCAAAAGCCAATCCATCAAGGTTGTCAAAGCCTTCTGTTGAATCAAAACCAATGCTTGCAAAAAGTTTGTTCCAGTCAGGCCTATCTTTTCGATCATGAGTTTGGGTAAAAGTGTTTACTTCATCATCATGAAGTATGGATATTGATGAATAATTTCCACTTACATCAAGAGATAAAATATTCATTCAGTTAAAAATTTTTCTCGATATCCTCAAATACTTTTTCAACGGGCTGGGAACCATCCACAGCGATATACTTAAGGGAGCTTTTGCTTTCTTGGGATTGATAATAAGCAACAAGTGGCTTAGTTTCATCTTGATAGACTTGCAAGCGATGCTTAACTGTTTCAGGCATATCATCCTCTCTTTGAATAAGAGGCTCTCCAGTAATATCATCCATGCCCTCGTTTTTTGGTGGTTGATATATAAGATGATAGTTTCTTCCAGAGCCTGGATGCACCCTTCTGCCCGACATTCTATCTACGATTACATCATCATCAACCTTAATTTCAATAACATGAGTAAACTCAATTTTATTGTCAACACATAAATCTGCTTGGCCAACGGTTCTTATACCGCCATCAAATAAAAAACCTTTCGCGCAGTCAGTCTGAGTAATTCGATCTAAAATTAATTCTATAATGATTTGATCAGAAACTAGGGCCCCTGAATTCATAATATCTGTAACTTTCTTACCTAGCTCAGTCCCAGATGCAATAGCTGAGCGCAACATATCTCCTGTACTGATTTTAGGAATACTGAGAGATTCACAAATAATATCTGCTTGAGTGCCTTTTCCAGCACCTGGTGGTCCTAAGAGAAGTATTTTATTCATGTTTCTAATACTGCAAATGCAAGCAGGTGGTTGCTTTCATCGGCTAGACTAACATGGGATTTAGTGATGCCCAAGCCTTCAACATAAGATTTTGCACCAGCAGATAACAAGACTTCTGGTTTGCCGAGTGAATTTCTTAATATTTGGATATCTTTTGGAAAGATTGGATCTTTAAACCCTATTCCAAGAGCTTTGACAAAAGCTTCCTTGCCTGCAAATTGTTTGCCTAGATAGTAGTGATTTGGCCCATCTGCCAATTTACTAAATTGTTCTAGCTCTTGATCGCCCAATATTTTTTTGGCAAATGTGGGCAAAGATTTCATTTTTTTTATTCTCTCTAAATCCACTAAATCTGTCCCTATTCCATAAATCATATTCTAATTTTTTTAAAAAACTCTCTGCTACTTAATTCTCTGCCATCCAAGCATGCGCTAATAGCAACCTGTAATAACTGTTTTAATTTTAACTTATCAATTCCTTTAAGGGTTCTATTTTTAATGGCTAAAATTTCCTTTGCCGAAAACCCTTCGACATCACCAGCATGATGAAAACCCTTTTCTGGTATATACGAATAAATGACTGAATCTTTAAACTCTGAATTATCTTTGCTGTCTGTATCAAAATTAATCCCGTAACCAAGCACATCAAGGAGGTCTAGTTCAAAAACCCTTAAGTCAAGCTCAGAAACTGCATCTGCTCTAGCAAGCTCAACAAAGTTTTGGTAAAGGTCATATAGCTCTTGATTTGGCAGTCCTTTAGGCAAGAGACGCATCATTAACTCATTAACATAAAGATAGGTATAAAGATCATGCGGTCCCTTTACTGACTGAGAAACAAAATCTGAATCTATCTGGGTTAAGGTCTTCATTTCTGATTTACCAGTAACAATGATTCTCAAAGCAGAGAAAGGAAGTAAATGGCCAAAAAACTTTGATCGAGGATTTTTTGCACCCTTAGCCATGATAGAAATTTTTCCAGAAGATTCGGTAAAGACATCTGCAATGATAGATGTATCTCCAAAAGGCCTAGCATGCAAAAGAAAGCAAGGCTCCCAGTTATGTGGCATCTTGATTGCTGCCGACTCCAAGGCTGCTTAAATACTGAGCATCATTATTCCAATTCTTGTTTACTTTAACGAAAGTTTTTAATAAAACCTTTTTGTGAAACATTTTTTCAAGCTCAACCCTGGTTTGTTGCCCTATTCTTTTTAAATTAGAGCCCTCATGACCTATAACAATACTTTTTTGACTATCTCTAGCAACATAAATTATGACTCCTATCGATAACATTTTGCCTTCCATTGCTTTTGTTTCTACTGCCACATATGTTTCATGAGGCAACTCATCTCCAAGCGACCGAATAATCTTTTCTCTTACAAGCTCACTAATAAAAAAGTTATCAGGGATTTCTTTTTTTTCAGGTTCTGCTGGGTATAAATGATTATTCTCTGGAAGAGATTTTTTAATACACCCTAGCAAATCCTCAACACCATCATTATTTAATGCAGAAATAGGTACATAGTCACTAAAAGAGTAGATTGAATCAATCTCTTGTATTAAAGGTAGAAGATCATTTTTATTTTGAACTTGATCAACTTTATTTAAAACACAAATAGATGGAACTTGAGTCTCTTTAATTTTCTTTAAAACCTGCCGATCCTGATTCTGCAATGAGGTTCGCTGTAAAACAAATAAAACTAGATCAGAATCCTCAATAACACTTAAGGCTGAGTGATTTAATACCTTGTTCAGGGTTTTGGTGGCCTTAAGATGAATTCCAGGTGTGTCCAAGAAAATCATCTGAAATTCTTCATCAGTTTTTACCCCTAGAATGTTATTTCTAGTAGTTTGAGATTTGCGAGATGTGATAGATATTTTTTTATCTAAAATGGTATTTAGCAGAGTTGATTTTCCAACATTAGGCTTACCAACGATAGAAATATACCCACAAAACAGCTTCTTCATGATCCATCCAATTCTAGCAAAACTAATTCAGCGACCTTCTGCTCAGATTCTTTTTTTATAGAAGCAGACGCCTGGAAAGTTTTACCATTAAAAGTAACGCTGCAATCAAAATAATTGCCTTCTTTATTAGATACAACCGAATACTTAGGTGGTTCAGTTCCTATAGCCTGCAAGGCTTCTTGCAATCTTGATTTTGCATCTTTAAGTTCTGAAGATTCACTTAAAAGGGAAAAACTATTTTGAAAAAGTTGCAAAATAAAACCTTTACTCTCCTCAAGACCTAGCTCAATGAAAATTGCTCCGATGCAAGCCTCTAGAGTCCCTGCATAAATTGAAAGTTTGTGCGTCTCATCTAATTTTTTGGTCCCCTTAGAGGTTTGAAGGAGATCTTTGCAATCAAGCTGTTGAAAAACCTCTGCTAACGATTGCGTATTAACTAAGGATGCTCTCATTTGAGTTAATTTACCTTCGTCCAATTCCTCAAAACGATTAAAAAGATACTCGGATACAACAATTTCCAAAACTGCATCTCCTAAGAACTCTAACCTTTCATTGTTTTGGTCTGAAGAAACGCTTTTATGTATGAGGGCTTGTTTAAATAAGGGCAGCTCCAAATATAATTTATTTACTACTAAAGAATTTTTACTCATAGCAGTTATTGAATAAAACCAGCTCTTTCAAACGATGGCAAGCAAGTCCAACACTCCCATGACATCCAAATTAGCTCCCCTGTGCCCATAAAATTCTCTCTTGGAACAAATCCCCAAAATCTAGAATCGCTCGAATTATCTCTATTGTCTCCCATAACAAAATAATGATTTGCTGGCACAATAAACTCCTCGGGATAGGACGAGCTCCCTCCTACAATCCTGATTATTCGGTCAGAATTGCCAAAAGTTTCTTTTAAAAAAGTCTCTTCCTCTGTTGTGGAGATAAGCTCCTGCTGGATGGCTTTACCATTTACATAAATCTTTTTATTAAGATAGCCAATGGTATCTCCAGGCTTGCCAATTAAACGTTTTATGTATGGCACATTGACATGTGGCGGAATAAAAACAACAACATCTCCATATTCAGGGTCTGCTGATAAAGCAAAAGTATCGCCAATTCTATTAACCTTTAGGCCGTAACTATGTTTATTAACCAGAATAAAATCTCCAACCCTAAGTCCAGGAATCATTGATCCAGAAGGTATCTGGTATGGTTCGTAAATAAAGGTACGTAGAATAAAAATTAGAAAGACTGGAACAAACCAGCCCCTTCCAGTTGTTTTCAGTAAAGCATTTTTGCTGAATATACCAACCAATAAAATAATTAAACAAATCAATGAACCAATCAATAAAACTGACCCTAAATCACCGGCATTAACAAAAATTCTATAGATGCCAACCAGGGATGATGAGAGGCCTGTGATATAAATAATTTGCTGCGATTGATCAGTTAATGTTTCCTGCAAGACTTGATAAATCCAAATTACTATCAGGCCAAACACTGCTAGCAAAGATAATAAGAAGATCGGATCTCCAAACATCATTTCTCTCCTGAATTGAAATAATTTAAAAAGGCTTCCTGAGGTATTGAGACTCTACCAAACTGTTTCATTTTCTTTTTGCCTTCTTTCTGCTTCTCAAGCAATTTCTTTTTACGCGTGATATCTCCACCATAACATTTTGCAGTAACATTCTTCCTAAGAGCCTTCACTGTCTCACGAGAGATAATTTTAGAGCCTAAAGCAACCTGAATCGGTATATCAAACATTTGGCGGGGAATAAGTTTTTGTAAATTCTTTGCTACCTCCCTTCCTCGGTTCATCGCAAAATCTTTGTGGATGATTAGAGACAAGGCATCGACAGCATCATTATTAAGCAACACATCTAATTTAATTAAATTTGAGGCTTTAAATTCTGTGATGTTGTATTCAATAGAAGCATATCCTTTGGTGGTAGATTTTAGCCGATCAAAAAAATCAATAATGACTTCTGCAAGCGGTATTTCAAAGACTATGGAGACCTGATTACCAAAATATGTCATTTCTTTCTGAGTGCCTCTTTTTTGCGTACATAATGTAATTACATTCCCTACATAATCTTTTGGAGTCAAGATGGTTGCTAAAACATAGGGTTCTCTAATTTCATTAACATTACTAAGAGCTGGAAGTTGAGATGGGCTATCGCAATCTATGATCTCACCATCAGTCTTTACCACTTGATATTGAACGGACGGTGCAGTAGAAATTAGGTTCAGGTCATACTCTCTTTCAAGTCTTTCTCGTACAACTTCTAAATGCAGTGTTCCCAAAAAACCACATCTAAAACCAAACCCCAATGCATCAGATACCTCTGGCTCATAAATCAAAGCAGAATCGTTTAATACTAGTTTAGAAAGAGCATCTCGAAATTTTTCATACTCATCTGAGTCAACGGTAAACAAGGATGCAAAAACTTTTGGCAGAACTTTTTGAAACCCAGGTAAAGGTTTAGACTTTTCATTTTTAGAATCTAAAATCGTGTCGCCAACCGGCGCTCCCTGAATATTTTTTATGCCCGCAACCATGTAACCAACCTGCCCGACATTTAGTTCTTTTTTTATAATCTTTTTTGGTGAAAAAATTCCAATCTGATCTGCCGAATATGATTGCTGCGTTGAATAGACCTTGATTTTCTGGCCCTCTTTAATAGACCCGTTTATGACCTTAATCAGAGAGACCACTCCTAAGTATGAATCAAACCATGAATCAATAATCAAAGCTTCAAAGTCTGCATTTGGATCGCCCTCAGGTGGCGGAATATTATCCACCAAAAGATCTAGAAGCTCCTCTATACCTTGGCCAGTCTTAGCGCTTACCAAAGGTGCGTTAGTTGCATCAATGCCAATCATGTCTTCAATTTCTTGTTTGACTCTATCTGGTTCTGATTGTGGTAAATCAATTTTATTTATTACGGCCAACACCTCGAGGTTTTGATCTACTGCGGTATAGCAATTAGCTAATGTTTGAGCTTCTACACCCTGTGATCCATCAACAACCAATAAAGCACCTTCGCATGCAGATAGAGAGCGAGAAACCTCATATGAAAAATCTACATGTCCAGGTGTATCAATAAAATTAAGTTGATAGGTTTGGCCATCTCTATTGTAATCAAGGGTCACGGCTTGCGCTTTGATTGTGATGCCGCGCTCTCTTTCTATGTCCATGGAGTCAAGAATCTGCTCAGACATTTCTCTTTCAGAGAGACCTCCACAATATTCTATCAACCGATCGGACAGAGTTGATTTCCCATGATCAATATGGGCAATAATGGAGAAATTTCTAATATTTTTCATCTTCTAAATCAATGCATGACTATTCTATAAGAAAAGCTGATCTGTTATCAGCTTTTCTTATGCATTTAAGATGGATTTAATCTACGGTTACTGCAACAAAGAACCGATTATTATTTCGGCGCCCAACAATTGCTAATTTATCCCCTTCATCAAATTGCTCTATCAATTCTTCAAAAGACTCTGCATCGTCAATGGCATAACGCTTACCCTGAGAAATAACTTCAGTAATAATATCGCCTCTTGTTAATTTTCCATATGCAGGAGATCCATTGTTCACTCTTAAGACTAACACCCCATTTTCAGGGTCACTTGGTCGAGAATTTTCTTCAGAGAGATCTTCAATCTTCAGCCCCAATGGATCAGTAGAAATTTCAGCTTTAGCTGGTATAAATGTTCTTTCATCGGCGGGTAATTCTCCTAGAACAAATTTTAAGTTAATATTTTTTCCATCACGGATAACCTTTGCATTAGCCTTTGCTTTAGGTTGGATTCTTCCAACAACATGAGGTAAATCTGAGCCAAATTTGATTTCTTTGCCATTAAATTCAATTATTACGTCTCCTGCTTGAAGGCCAGCATCATCACCAGATTCACCCTTCTCAACATCAGTAATTAGTGCTCCATAAGGTTTTTCCATGCTCAGCGCCTCAGCAAGGTCATTATCAACCTCGCCCACCCTGACACCAAGATATCCTCGAGCAACACTTCCATCTTCAATAATCTGACTAGCTACTTCCATGGCAACATCTATCGGTATTGCGAATGCAAGGCCCTGATATCCTCCGCTTCTAGAATAAATTTGCGAATTAATCCCCACTACCCTTCCATCTAAATCAAATAATGGTCCTCCAGAGTTCCCTGGATTAATTGCAACATCGGTCTGAATAAATGGGACATAATTTCCAATGTTTTGATTCTGAATACTTCTTCCTTTTGCACTAACAATTCCAGCGGTTACCGAGAAATCAAAAGAGAATGGTGATCCAATTGCAACAACCCAATCTCCAACCTTTAGATTTTCACTATCACCAATAGAGACTTTTGGTAAATTTTTACCTTTAATCTTTAAAACAGCTAAATCTGAAAGAGGGTCAATACCAACTACCTCTGCAGAAAACTCCCTCCTGTCGCTCAAAGAAACTGTGATTTCTTCGGCTTCATCAACTACATGAAAGTTTGTTAATAAATAACCCTCTTTAAAAATAAAACCAGAGCCATATGCTACCGCTTCTCTTGTTTCAGGTTGCTGAGGTTGCGGGAAACCTCTGCCTCTAGGAATGCCAAAGAACCTCTCAAATTCATCGAAGCCTCTTAGTGAATTTTGCATTTTTACCTCTTTACGAGAAGTTATATTCACAACAGCAGGAGCTGATACTTCAACTAACTCGGAAATATTAGATGGCAATGCAGCATTAATGAAGGATGAAAATCCTAGAACGAATAAAAGAGCAATCTTATTTTTATAAAGATTCATATTACTTCCTTTGATAAATTGATTGAATCATTGGATCAGCTACCGATGGAGGAACATCGCCATAGGCAGTTAACAATCTTCCATCTTGCAACGGAATTAAATAAATCCAGTTATTATTTGCTTTAAAGTATCTTACCTTTTTAATGCCAAGTTGTTTACTTTCAAGGTGGAAAAATAGATTATTTCTTCCATTTGAGTATTGATTAGGGTTCTTTGGATTGACAGAAAAACCCACTGGTATCCAATTTTTAGAAACCTGTTGAGAATTATGAGATTGATTGGATTGCATAATATGAATGATATGCTCCATGATATTTTGATCTGCATTAAGTAATTGGTTTTTAGCCTGCTCACTTGAAATTGCCGATGAAAGCTGCAAAGAACTGGCTCTGTCAACTTGAAAGCGATCATTATCAAATTGATACAAAATAATTAATGTAATCACGACAGTTGCAGCTGCTGTTATTAAATTACTCATCACTGGATTAATTTTTCTGAAGTAATCTTTTAAAAATGAAACTTTTGGGTTTTTTTGTTCTGAATGTCTCTGAACCAGCTCTGAAAGCAATCCAAATTTCTTGAAAGTCTCTTTTAAAACTTCATCAGAAACCATTGTTTCTATGCCTTCTTGCATTTCTTTGTGTGAAAGTTCGCCGTCATACAAGGCGGATAGCTTCTCTAAATCTTTATCCATTTAAAATATTCTCCTGATCCATAAATTCTAATATTAGTTGTCTGGCTCTAAATATTCTTGATCTTACAGTTCCAATTGGGCATTTAAGAATTTGCGCTATCTCATCATAGGTTCTTCCGTCAATCTCCCTTAATGTAAAAGCAGTTTTAGTATCAGTGTCCAAAGTTTGTATGAAGTCTATAATTTTATTTTCAGATTCTTTTGCTATTAGCTCGGTTTCTGGTGAAAGATGCTGAGGAATATCATGCTCATTTTGATCTAAAGAGTCTGTAATCTTTGAACTTTTAGAAAAACTACTAGCAAAATCATTTTTTGCCAGGTTTATTCCTATTCTGTAAATCCATGTAAAAAGTGCGCTATCTCCCCTAAAAGAATCAATTTTTTGCCAAACTTTAATAAATGTTTTTTGGCATAACTCCTCAGCTTGATCTGGAGATTTGGTATATCCGATTAAAGAAGACATTAATTTTGGCTGGTATTTTAAAACCATGGCTTCAAAAGCCGCTGCATTTCCAGCCTTAATCTCATTTATAAACACTTCATCCCCTTTACTAACCCCCATAAGTTTCCTCGCTCGTTTGGACAAAGATAAAAGTAAATAGTTTCACTTATTTATAAAGTTTTTTATGTTCTTTAAAATAAAGCTCTCTTTTTCAGGGCTATTTAAAGATTCATTTTTAAAAATAAAGTCATAAAGGGGCTGATCCTCTAGATCTAAAATACTATTGAACATCTCAAAATCTTCTTTTGAAAGAGAATCTAACTTATCCTCACTGTATCTTCTAAACAGAAGGTCCAGCTCTCTTAGGCCTCTTCTACATTTCCATTTAGTTTTATTAATGTCTGTATTCATTTTCTAGGCTAATATAATATCTTTATTAAAACTTTTTTTAATTAAATCAATTGTTAAATTCTGAATTTATAAAATATGGGGCTGTCAACCTTGAGGATATTGAAGCAATTCATTTAAATGGTGATTTTGACTCCGTCTTAAACCTTTTACAAGGACAAGTAACGTCAGATTGCACTCAAATATCTGAACAATCAGGCCAAATCTCTTCGTTGTGTAACGAAAAAGGTTTTATTTTATGCAACTTTGAAATTATCTTAGATCAAAATAAGTGGCTTATTATCATTGACAAAGCCGTAAAAGATATTTTTTTAGATGAAATAGCCAAGTTTTTGCCATTTTATAAAGTTTCTGCTGAGCTCCTTGGCTACAAGGTCATTGGCGTTTCAAGAAAAAAAGATGAGCCAATGCCTGCATTAGAACATCTTATTTTAAAGTCTGACAAAGCAACTCTGTCTTTATTAATTGATAAAGATAACCAATATCATCGTGAACTAGATAATCTCAGCATTGACAGGTGGGCTATAAATAGAAAAATTATGGGAGATCACCAGATTAAGTATGAGGAAAGAGGCAAATATAGACCTCATGAATTAGGCCAACAAAATACTAGGGTTAGCTTTAGCAAAGGTTGTTTTAAAGGACAAGAAATAATTGCAAGAATGGAATATCTTGGTAAATTAAAAAAAGAAACTCGATTAATTGCTCACTCAAGCCAAGAAGAAGTTTCAGAATTTATAATCATTGGTCGCAGCTACCAGGATCAAGAAATAATTTTTTCATCTTGCCTTGGAAAGATAGATAGCTTTTCTTAAAAAAGAATTAATCCAGTTTCCAGTTAATTTCACTAGAACCATCTTCTCTTAAAATTTTATTAATTTTAGAAAAATGTTTGCACCCAAAAAATCCCCTATAAGCAGAAAGAGGAGATGGATGAGGAGCGGTTAAAATTTTATTATGCTTTTTATCAATTAAATTATATTTTTTTTGGGCAGAGCTCCCCCATAAAACAAAAATCATATCTCCCCTCTTACTCAACTGAAAAATAATTTTATCTGTTAATTTATCCCAACCAATTCCTTGATGCGAGTTTGGCCTTCCCTGTTCAACTGTTAAGACAGAATTTAATAGTAAGATTTTTTGTTGAGCCCAATAAGTCAAATCGCCATGTCGAGAAATAGGAATATTTAAATCATTTCTTAGCTCAAGAAAAATATTTTTTAAAGAAGGTGGGATCGTTATTTCTTTATTTACAGAGAAAGACAATCCGTTTGCCTGCCCAAGACCATGATAGGGGTCTTGTCCTAAAATTAATACTTTAGTTTCCTCAAAAGCAACTAATTCTAGAGCTCGAAATATTAAAGGAATCGGTGGGAATATTCTTAAATCTTTAACATTTAATTTCATAAATTTTAGCTCAATCTCAGCTAAAAAATCTTCACAAAAACCTATGCCAAGTGGCTCTAGCCATGAATCAGGAAAATTTAAAATATTCAAAAAAATTACTCTAAAAAACTGCTTAAATTTTATCCACAGTTTCTGTGGATAAAGCTTGGGATAACTTAATATTCTTATATTTTAGACTGATTTAATAAGGTTTCATGCAAATTGATCAAAAACTAATCAATTAATAATAAAATAACCGTAAATCAGTTATTTATACTATATATTGCTTCTGCTTAAGCATTTTTGGGTGGGTTTGAATAGAGCTTCAATAACACTATTTTGTTCTGTGGGCAAGTATTTTTTTAAAAAAAAATAAATTAGAATAGATCATCCTTATATTAGCTATAAATAATCCGTATGAATGATCAAAAAAACACCCTTTTTTCAGAATACAACATGAATGGTTTAAGCCTAAGAAATAGAGTTGTAATGGCGCCTATGACTAGGAATTTTTCACCAAATGGAGTCCCTAAAGATTATGCTCCAAACTACTATGCTCGAAGAGCTAAAGGTGGCGTTGGCTTGATACTAACTGAAGGAGTGGAAGTCAGTCATCGAGCTGCGAGCGGTTATCCAAATTGTCCAAATTTAGAAACAGATAAAGCAAAAAAAATGTGGGAAAAAGTCGTCAATGAAGTTCATAAAAATAATTCATCTATCTTCTGTCAGCTCTGGCATGTGGGTGGAATTAGAAAACCAGGCATGCCCCCTATTCCAGATGTTCCTGGATTCACTCCATCTGGTTATGTAGTTCCGGGTAAGAAAGTGGCACACGAAATGACGTATGAGGAAATTAAAGAATTGGTTGAGGTCTATGCCGAAGATGCAAAGATTTGTGAGGAGATTGGATTTGATGGAGTGGAAATTCATGCAGCGCATGGGTATCTAATTGATCAGTTTTTTTGGGATCAAATTAATTTAAGAACAGATAAATATGGTGGCTCCATTGAAAATAGATCTAGACTTGCTAAAGAAATTCTCGAAGCATCGCAAAAGAAAACTTCTAGTAGTTTTAAAGTTGGGATAAGGGTTTCCCAATGGAAACAACAAGACTACGACGCAACAATTACAAATGATGCAGTAGAGCTGAATAAATTCTTTGATATCTTAAAAAATGCAGGTGCTGATTTTATCCATTGCAGCAATCGTCGTTTTTGGGAAGGAGAATTTGATCCTAAAGGCCTAAACTTAGCCGGAGTTGCAAAAGAGGCAACGGGACTTCCCACCATAAGTGTAGGAAGTGTTGGTTTAGATAAAGAATTTACAAAACTATACTCTGGTGATCATCAGACTCAAACTACAGATTTGGATAATCTTCATGAAAAACTAAATAAATCTGAGTTTGATTTAATTGCAGTTGGTAGAGCCCTGTTGTCTGACCCTGATTGGGCAAATAAAGTGCGAGATGGAAAGGAAGACCAAATTGTTCCCTTTGATAAAAGCTTTGTTGAAAATTATATCTAAGCTGTCTTCTATCTATTATCTAAAGATCTAACGCTCATGACATGCTCAACTGATCGTAATTGCTCGATAAGCTGATTGCTTGCCTGACATTCTAGATCAATTAAATTTATAGCTATTTCATTTCTACTTTTGTTGGTCATTTCAGCAATATTAATATTACAAGCAGCAATTGAATCAGTAATTTTACTAATAATTCCTGGTTCATTGTGATTTATGATGACCAAGCGATGATTTGTGCCTCTGGAAAGTGAGATTCTTGGAAAATTAACAGAATTCAGGATTGTTCCATCTTTGAGGTAATTCACCATCTGATTTGCAGCCATCACGGCGCAGTTTATTTCAGCTTCTTTTGTGCTAGCACCCAGGTGAGGTAAAAGCACTACATCATTGATCTCAACAGAACGCTTGATTAGTTTAGGGGTTGGAAAATCTGTAACAAACCTTCCCAGGTTTCCATTTTCAAGCTCTGCTATCACATCATTACTATTAACTATGCCTCCTCTAGATAGGTTGATAAGCCTTGCTCCTTTTTTAAATTTTTTTAGATTTGATTTGTTAATAAGATTTTTAGTGGCCTCAACAAGCGGGACATGCAGAGAAACATAATCTGCTTGCTGTAAAAGAGCTTCCATAGTCTCAGCTTTTTCAACCTCTCGTGGCAACCTCCATGCGCCCTCAATTGAAATATAAGGGTCATACCCAACTAATTTCATTCCAAGAGTATGAGCTGCATGAGCGAGCATTGACCCAATGGATCCAAGCCCAATTATTCCAAGCGTCTTTCCAGCAAGCTCATTGCCTGCAAATGTTTTCTTTTGAGCTTCCATCGCCTTGTTTAAATCTTGTGCATCTTCAAGATCAAGGTTTTTTGCAAATTCAATACCCTCAATGATGCCTCGAGAAGAAAGCAACATACCGCATATTACAAGCTCTTTTACTGCATTTGCATTTGCACCAGGTGTATTAAAAACAACGATCCCTTTCTTGGTTGCATCTTCTATAGGTATATTATTTATTCCTGCTCCCGCCCTAGCTATGCATAGAAGATTTTCTTCAAAATCTTCGTTTGAAAGATTATGGCTCCTGAGCAAGATCGCATCAGGATTTTTAGAGACCTCTTTAAATTTCTGATTGAGAAGAATCTTAAGGCCGTCTTGGGCAATATTATTGAAAGCTCTAAAATTAAACATGTTTTCCAGTCAGGGGGACTTAGTTAAAAGTGAGATTTTATTATAATAAATACTAAACAAAAACATATAACACTATTTAATTCAAGAAATTTAAAAATAGGTCATGCAGGAAGCTCAGAAATCACGCTAGAGAAATTTTTTATTGCATTACATGTTATTGGTATATTTTTAATTATATGCGTCTAGGAGCACTCTAAGAAATTTTCTCCACTTAGTTAGGTCCTCCGGATCAAAAATTTTCTCTCTAGGTTTATATGTGGTTGCTTTATTTAATTTTTCATTCTGCAAATCGTCAATCGTAAAGAAACTAGACCCTAGCCCAGCAGTAATCGCAGCACCTATGGCTGTTGACTCTAGGCTTGAAGGAACTTGTACCTCCTGAGCCAAAAAATCTGCAAGTAACTGACAAAAACTTGTATTAGCAGCCATGCCTCCATCAATAGATAAGTGTTTAATTTCTATACCATCCATTTTTAAAGCTTCTTTAATATCAAGCACTTGGTAAATTAGAGCTTTAAATGCAGCTGTAACGATATCTATCTGTGTTGAGTCTCTGGTTATACCGTAGAAAGCTGCTCTTATTTCCGCATTCCAATGAGGAGCTCCAATTCCTGTAAAACCAGGAATAAATAACACGCCATTAGAATCACCTGTTTTAGAAAGTAATTTTATGCTTTCTGCAGAATCTGGAAAAAACTTCATGTTATCTCGTAGCCATTGAACGATGGTTCCAGCAGAAAAAATACTGCCCTCTAATGCATAAGATACTTGGCCTGAAAGACCGTATCCAACAGTATTTAGAAGTCCCGAAGTAGACTGCAAAGATTCATCACCAGTATTTACCATTAAAAAGCATCCTGTACCAAATGTTGCTTTCATTTGGCCTGGTTGAAAACACCTCTGCCCTACCAATGCGCTCTGCTGATCACCAATCACGCCTGTAATTTGAAGCGTCTTATCGCCCCTTACAAGGGTACCAAAATTACTATCAGATAATTGCACCTCTGGAAGCATTGAGGCTGGAATATTAAAAATCTTAAGAAGCTCAGGATCCCAATTTTTTATGTGTATGTTATATAAATTTGTCCTAGATGCGTTTGTAACATCGGTTTTATAAACATCTCCATTGCTTAGCTGCCACATTAAATATGTATCTACTGTACCGAAACGTAACTTACCTTTTTCGGCTTTATCCCTTGCGCCATCAATATTATCTAAAACCCAAGATATCTTTGTTGATGAAAAATAGGGGTCGAGTAAAAGGCCCGTTTTACTCCTTATGACTTCCTCATAACCATCTTGTTTAAGTTTCATGCAATGTTTGGCTGTTCTTCTGTCTTGCCAAACAATTGCGTTATAAATTGGTTGACCAGAATCCGCATCCCACACCAAAGTTGTTTCACGTTGGTTAGTTATTCCAACAGCTGAGATATCAGGACAAATATCAAGAATAGGATCAATGGTTGCATAGACAGAATCCATCAATTCCCCAGGTTCAATTTCCACCCAACCGTCATTGGGGTAAATTAATGGGTATTCTTTTTGTTCTGAATGGATGATATTTAGATCTTTATCAAACGCCACGGTTCTTGTGCTAGTCGTGCCTTGATCTATAGCTATTAACACAGACATATAAGTACCAAAATTTTTATTTTATCCACAATTTACTCACTTTATCTTCACAATCAATAAACACCATTTATACAGCATATTGTGAAAAATTTAAAAGAATTCACAATATATTGTGTTTTTTACTTGATTATTTATCCACAATGTAAGAATATTGACGTTGGTTAAAGAGATTTAAAAAAGACGTTTTGACCCCACCCATTGGTAAATTTTTTAGAAAACTTATCAACGAAAGAAAAAAACATAGAGGATAAAAATGACAATACAAGAGTTAGAGAAGACTCAAGAAGGTGCTGGGCAAGAAGCAATTGGATCAATACCATCTGAAGATTTAAATATAACGGCGCCTGGAAAACTAAGGGTAATAAAACGTAACGGTAAAGTTGTTCCGTTTGAAGAAGACAAAATAAAAGTAGCTGTTACAAAAGCTTTTTTAGCAAATGAATCTGGTAATGCAGCTGCAAGTGAGAGAATACACAGAAAAGTTGAAGAAATATCAGCTGATGTGCAAGAAATTTTTATAAGAAGAATGCCATCAGGCGGCACTTTGCACATTGAAGAAATACAAGATCAAGTAGAACTTCAACTAATGCGTAATGAAGAGTACGTTGTTGCTAGAAAATACATCCTATATAGAGAAGAAAGAGCAGCAGAAAGAACAAAAGATATACCCCAGCAGGCAAATATAGATGCGCCAAAAATATCTGTTACAAAAAAAGATGGTTCGCAAGTCCCTCTTGATATTGATAGATTGGCTGCTGTGGTCAATCATGCATGTGATGGTTTGGAGGATGTCAGCGCTAATGCAATTCTTGAAGAATCAATTAAAAACTTATACGACGGTGTCTCAATTAGCGATATGAAGTCGGCTCTTGTTATGTCAGCAAGAACTAAAGTAGAGCAGGAGCCAAATTATAGCTATGTAACAGCCAGAATTTTGCTAGATGAACTGAGAAGTGAAGCTCTATCCTTTCTCGGTATAGCTGAAGAAAGTTCACATCCTGAAATGCAAGATTTTTATCCAAAAGCTTTTAAAGCATATATAGAAAAAGGGATTGAGTTGGAGATGCTTGATCCAATTTTAAAAAATTTCGATTTAAAAAAACTAGGAGAAGCCATTGATCACGACAGAGACTATCAATTCACCTACCTAGGACTTCAAACGCTTTACGATAGGTATTTTATTCATTACCAAGACACAAGATATGAACTTCCTCAAATCTTTTTTATGAGAGTGGCTATGGGGCTTGCTGTAGAGGAGGATAAAAAAGAAGAAAGAGCTATAGAATTCTATAGGTTGCTTTCAAGTTTTGATTATATGAGCTCAACACCAACCCTCTTTAATTCTGGAACTTTACGCCCTCAGCTCTCCTCATGCTATCTAACAACCATTCCAGATGATCTAGACGGAATATTTGGAGCAATGAAAGATAATGCACTGCTATCTAAGTGGGCGGGAGGACTTGGGAATGACTGGTCGCCTGTTAGAGCATTGGGTTCTTATATCAAAGGAACAAATGGCAAAAGCCAAGGCGTTGTTCCTTTCCTAAAAGTTGCTAATGATACAGCGGTCGCAGTTAATCAAGGTGGTAAAAGAAAAGGGGCTATGTGCGCTTACCTAGAAACATGGCACCTGGACATAGAAGAATTCTTAGATCTTAGAAAGAATACCGGTGATGATAGAAGAAGGACTCACGATATGAATACTGCTAACTGGGTACCTGATCTATTTATGAAAAGAGTTGAATTAGATAAAAATTGGACTCTCTTTTCTCCTGGCGAAACTCCAGACTTACATGACCTTACTGGCCTTGCATTTGAAAAACGATATGAAGAATACGAAGCTTTAGCTGTTGAAGGAAAAATGGATCAACACAAAACCATTCCAGCCAAAGATCTATGGAGAAAAATGCTCACCATGTTGTTTGAAACAGGCCATCCATGGATTACTTTTAAAGATTCATGCAATTTACGTTCACCGCAGCAACACACTGGGGTCATTCACTCCTCAAACCTATGTACCGAGATAACTCTTAACACGAGCAATGATGAAATAGCGGTTTGCAATCTTGGCTCACTAAATCTTCCTCAACATATGAAAGATGGTGTATTGGATCAAGAGAAAGTAAAACGCACAGTAACCACTGCCCTGCGAATGCTTGATAATGTTATTGATATTAATTTTTACTCAGTAGATACAGCTAAGAACTCAAACCTTAAACACCGCCCAGTGGGAATGGGGCTTATGGGATTCCAAGATGCTCTTTATATGCAAGATGCACCCTACTGTTCTGATGCGGCTATTGAATTTGCGGATCGAAGCATGGAAGTATTAAGTTACTATGCAATTCATGCATCAAGCGAGCTTGCAAAAGAAAGAGGAACATACCCATCATATGATGGCTCTCTATGGAGCCAGGGAATCTTTCCAAAAGATTCAATAGATATCCTAGAAAAGAATCGTGGCAGTGAATTTATCAAAGTTGATAGATCGGAAACATTAGATTGGAAACAATTACGCGCAAAAGTAAAAAAAGATGGTATGAGAAATTCTAATGTGATGGCGATTGCACCCACAGCAACAATTTCTAATATTACTGGGGTAACTCAATCAATTGAACCGACATATCAAAACCTATACGTTAAATCTAACCTCTCTGGTGAATTCACTATTGTGAACCCTCATTTGGTCAGAAAACTCAAAGCGCTGGATTTATGGGATGACGTTATGATCAATGACCTGAAATACTTTGAAGGCAGCTTAAGTGAAATATCAAGAATTCCTGATGATATTAAAAAGCTTTTTTCAACTGCATTTGAAGTTGAGCCTCAATACATTGTTGAATCTGCAAGCAGAAGGCAAAAATGGATAGATCAGGCTCAATCATTAAATCTATATATAGGTAACGCAAATGGTAAAAAACTAGATCTTACATACAGAATGGCTTGGTATTCAGGCTTAAAAACAACCTACTATCTTAGATCTATGGCAGCAACTACAACTGAAAAATCAACCATCAACCAAGGCAGCTTAAATGCAGTAAGTGCTCAGGCTGAATCAGCACCAGAAGTTCCTCATGAACTTGGCGCACCAGCACCTGTCCCAGAAGCATGCTCTTTGGATGATCCTGACTGTGAAGCCTGTCAGTAACAACGGAGAAAGAAATGTTAAATTGGGATGAATATAACAACGAAGACACTCAGATGGCTCCTGCTATTAAAACAGTAGCAACCAAAGCACCAAAAAAAGTGCACCCTCTTGCACCAGAAGAGCCTAAAGTTACTGAGGCAACTTCATCAAACGTTGAAGCGGGCTCAAGAGTTGAGACGGCAAGAAAAGCAGTAGAAAATTTTGATGAATCAGCGGGCATTAAAGAGCTTGATGAGATGCATAGTGGTCGAGTTCAAGTAGATGACAAGGCAATGATCAACTGCAAAGCAGATCTAAATCAGTTGGTACCTTTTAAATATGACTGGGCATGGCAGAAATATCTTGATGGGAGTGCCAATCATTGGATGCCCCAAGAAATTAACATGACGGCAGACATAGCATTGTGGAAATCAGAAGATGGCCTGACAGAAGATGAGCGAACAATTGTAAAAAGAAATCTTGGATTCTTCGCGACAGCTGATTCGCTGGTTGCAAATAATCTTGTTCTCGCCTTATACAGACTAATTACAAATCCTGAATGTAGGCAATATATTTTGAGACAAAGCTTAGAGGAAGCAATTCACACTCATGCATACCAGTACTGCATTGAATCGCTCGGTATGGATGAAGGTGAAATATTTAATATGTATCGTGAAATTCCAAGTGTTGCTAAAAAAGCAGCCTGGGGATTGAAATATACACAACAGATATCTGATCCCACCTTCCAAACAGGAACAACTGAAACCGATAAACGGCTATTAAGAAATCTCATAGCTTTCTATTGTGTACTAGAAGGCATCTTCTTTTACTGTGGATTTACACAGATTTTATCCATGGGCAGACGAAATAAAATGACAGGAACTGCAGAGCAATTCCAATACATTCTGAGAGATGAGTCTATGCATGTTAATTTTGGTATTGATGTAATCAATCAAATTAAAATTGAAAATCCTCATTTGTGGGATGAGGAAATGAAAAATGAGGCAGCGCTGATGATTCTTGAAGGAACAGAGCTTGAGATTATGTATGCCAGGGATACTATGCCTAGAGGTGTTCTTGGAATGAATGCTTCAATGATGGAGGAGTATTTACAATTTATTGCTAATAGAAGACTTACTCAAATTGGTTTAGAAGAAGAATTTAAAGGAGCGACCAACCCATTCCCTTGGATGTCTGAAATCATGGATCTTAGAAAAGAAAAGAATTTCTTTGAAACCCGCGTGATCGAATATCAAACAGGTGGCGCTCTTAATTGGGAGTAATTAAAAGACTCTCGCCCGTCTAAGCTATAATAAACCTGATGATTAATTCAGGCGATCTATTAAGCCAAGAAGAGGCGGCTGTTTTGCGCAAGCAAAAAAGCTGGGTAAGCGTCCTTATAATCCTATCAATCTGGTTGCAAATAACCTTAGCTTTTGTGCTATTTACTTTGTATCCTAATTTTATAGTTTTCATTATTTCAGCTGCAATTATTGGTGCAAAACAATTCCAACTAAGCGTTCTTATGCATGATGGTGCTCATGGTCTTATTTTTAAGAACAGAAAATTTAATGATTTTGTATCCCAGTGGTTTTGTGCTTACCCAGTAATGACTGATACGATTCCTTATCGTAAATACCACTCTTTGCATCATAAATATACGGAAACTGACAGAGATCCTGACATAGGTCTAACACAAGCTTTTCCAACCTCAAGATTTAGCCTGATAAGAAAAGTATTTAGAGATTTGACTGGTATTGCGGGAATAAGAAGATACACAGCTTCAGTGATTTCTTCCTGGGGCAAAGAGTTATCTTTTTTTGGCCATATACAAAATTTCTTTTTAAAATTAAGAGGTTTTTTGATAACCAACCTAATAATCTTTGGGGCTCTTTACGCCTCGGGTAATAGCTGGCTGTATCTTGCTCTTTGGTGGATACCCATGCTAACTTTTTTTAGTTTGTTTTATAGAATTCGAAGTATTACAGAGCATTCAGGTGTTGCTGGCGGAGATGATTATACAAATACCAGGACCACTCTTGTTCCTTGGTATCTTAAATATTTTTTTGCCCCGTTGAATGTGAATTATCATATAGAGCATCATTTATTTACTTTCTGTCCTTGGTACAACTTGCCAAAAGCTCATCAAATGCTAAAAGAAAAAGGCCACCTTCCAAAGATGGAGATTGCCTTTGGTTACAAGCAAATATTCAAGAAGATCATTCTATCTCCATAGATAAAATGAAGTAATTGCTCAAACCTTAGTACCCATAAACATGAGAGCTATGTCTACAGCTTTGTTCTTTTTTATTCTTAATATGATCTCGCTTGGAGGAGGGCCAAGTTTTACTGGTTGGATGATAGATATATTTAACAAAACCAATGGAGAAATTGAATCAATTAGGTATGCTATGAGCGCTACCTCATTTTTACTTATTCCATCAATGATTAGTTTCTTAATTGTTTTTAGATTGCTTCCAAAAGATTGGGCCGAAGCAGAAAAGGTAAATCATGGGTTGGTTCAAAAATAGGAGTGATTTAAGTGATTGAAAGTTTCTTACAATATGGTCAGTGGGTAATTTTACTACTAAGCATCCTTAGTTTAGCTCTGGTTAGCTCGGTAAAACATGAGACAAGGCTTAATGGTTATATTTTGACAGGTATAAGTAGGTTTGCTGGTGCTTTAGTGTTTGTTTTTGTTGATTTACCAGCTTTTGTTATAGCCAACCTTATCCAAACTTACATTGCTTTTAAGGGATATTACAATAATAAAAAAGCTGGAGAGAATAAAAAATGAAATTGTATGATAACAAAATGGCAAATAGCCCAAGAAAAGTGAGAATGTTCTTGGCTGAAAAAAATATTACTGATATTGAAATAATTGATATCGACTTGATGAAGGGTGAACATAAAACGCCAGAATATCGTGCCATTGCTCCCAATTCAAGAATTCCAGCACTTCAACTAGATGATGGCACTGTGATCATGGAGTCAACTGCAATATGCAGATATCTAGAATCCCTATACCCTAAACCAAACTTATTTGGTGAGAGTCCAATAGAGATTGCTTCAATTGAGATGTGGCAAGCAAGAATTTACAGCGAACTCATGATTCCTTTGGCAATGGGATTTCGACATTTACACCCAGCAATGTCGAGCTTAGAAATTCAAAATAAAGAGTATGGTGAAACCCAAAAAAATGTAGGCATAAAATCATTAAAATATTTTAATGGTGTTCTTTCAGAATCTGAGTTTGTCGCTGGAGATAGGTACACCTTTGCAGATATTCAAATGATCACAACCACAGATTTTTTTATTGGTCTAAATCAATTAAATCTTCAAGATTATCCTGAGATTGAAAGGCACACTAAACTAATGTCTCAAAGAGAAAGTTTTTCTGCTTAAGATTTGTCTGCTTGCTCAAGAATTTTAATAGTTTGCTCAGGCCCGCTGAATAGCTCTCTTGCATCGTCCATATCAGAAACTGAATCCCAACCAGCTGCTATATTCTCAGGAGTCATCTCATCTCCAGTTCCAAGAGCAAGACCCATTGTTTCTAGGATCCTAAATCTAGTAAATACGCCTGCCCCAGCCCCAATAATTGCACCATTTTGACTCTCTTCACTAGCCAAATAGATAACAGCAGGAGTTACATACTCAGGCATAAATCTCTCACCAATGCCCTCCGGAAACAAGGAATCAGTCATCCTTGATAAAGCAACAGGTGCAACAGCGCTAGAGAATACATTGTATTTTTGACCCTCTATCTTCAAGCAGTTCATTAATCCAATCATGCCCATTTTTGCGGCGCCATAGTTTGCTTGACCAAAATTTCCGCAAAGACCGCCTGAAGAAGTTGTAAAAATTATTCTGCCAAAATTTTGCTCTCTCATAATTGGATAGACTGCGTGAGATGCAAAGAAACTACCTTGAAAGTGAACATCCATAACCTGGTCAAATTCCTCAGTTGTTATCTTATGAAAACTTTTATCTCTTAAAATACCAGCATTGTTAACTAAAATATCTATCCGGCCCCATTTTTCCATGGTTTCTGCAACCATTTTAGATACGCCGTCTTGATCAGCTACGCTAGAGCCATTTGCGATTGCATCTCCGCCTTCAGCCTTAATTTCTTCAACAACAGCATTAGCTGCATCGCTTGCGCCACCAGAACCGTCAACAGCGCCACCAAGATCATTGACTACAACTTTTGCTCCTCTTCTTGCAAATTCCAGAGCATGTTGTTTTCCTAAGCCTCCGCCTGCGCCTGTTACGATTGCTACTTTGTCATCAAATCTTATAGTCATGGTTATCTCCGTGTTGCTATATATATTTTAACTAATTTGAGCCTGAAAAAATGGACTCAGGTTGAAAATTTTTATCTTTTATAAGACTCATCTCTAACTGAAAACCATTGCCAAGAGCTTTTTTGAACAACATAAACTGTCTTGACTGATTGACGCTATCAACCGCTATTAAATACCCATCTTTGCCATAACAAGCTATAAATTCAGCAGAATCAATATCACCAATAATATGGCATTCGTCATAGCCGCTTGATAAGCCAGCCATTTGTAATTTCAAGTCATATTGATCAGACCAGAACCATGGCATCTCATTATTAAAAAGCTCATTTCCAATAATCGAGGAAGACGCAACCTTTGATTGCGCTAAAGCATTTGGCACGCTTTCAAGTCTAAATTCCATATTAAAAAGAGTATTAAATGAAGAGGCGCAGTCACCTACTGCAAGGATACTTGGGGTAGAGGTTCTGCAATACTGATCAGTCTTGATCCCATTGTTACATTCTAAGCCAATTGAATCTGCAAGATGCGTATTGGGGATTGCTCCTATGCCCACCAAAACTATATCAGCAGAAATACTCTCACCAGATTCTAAAGACACCGAATTAATCATTTTATTTTCAGCATTTAAACTGCGTACTCTGGCATTACAAATGATTTCAACACCCTTTTTTGTATGAAAATCATCATAAAACTTTGAAACTTCTGGGCTTGTCACTCTTTGAAGGATTCGCTCTTCTGCTTCTAAGATTGATACTTTCAAGCCAAGCTCAATCATTGCTGATGCTACTTCAAGACCTATATAACCTCCACCAATTAATATTATTTCTTTGGCTGAACTAATTTCTTCTTGCATAGATAAGACGTCAGTTATTTTTCTCAAATAAAATAAATTTTTAGAATCAGCATTTTCCATTGGCAGCAATCTAGGAGATGCTCCAGTTGCGAAAACCAAATAGTCAAAATTAAATGAAGCATCTTTTGTAATAGCAAGATTTGATTCTATGTCGATGGCATCGATTCTAGTATTGAGATTGATATAGATATTTTGTTCTGCATAGAAATCAGCAGATTTAAAGCTCAGCTTTTCAATTGCAATATTTTGTTTTAAGAAATCTTTTGAGAGTGGGGGCCTATGATAAGGAAGGTAGCCCTCATCACTTATGATGGTGATATCTCCATCAAACCCGTCTTTTCTTAATGCGAAGGCTGTATTAGCTCCTGCATGACCTCCTCCAATAATTAATACTTTACTCATTGAATTGACCAATTGGATTTAATAAAAACATATCTATACTACTCTCTAATGAAGAATGAAATTGTAGCTCACAACGATCTAAAAGTTCGAATAGAATAGAATTTTTTTAAATTCAATAAAAAGGACAAAAAAAACATTTGCCCACGAATAAATTTAACGTTTAGGAATATAATAAACAAAAATAACTTATAAGGTTTTTTATGAAAGATAGAGTCAAAGTCGTTGTCACTGGTGCTGCAGGTCAGATCAGTTACTCTTTAATACCTAGATTGGTAGATGGACATACTTTTGGAAATAAAATTGTCGATCTCGAGTTAGTAGAAATCCCTCAAGTGGTTGATAAGTTAGAGGGTTTGGTGATGGAGCTAGAGGATTCTAACTTTCCGAAGATGGGAAATGTAAATTACTCAGCAAACTTTGAAGAGGCTGCTCAGGATGCAGACTGGTTCTTGCTAGTAGGAAGTATTCCAAGAGGAATTGTCTATAAGGGTAAGAAAATTGAAGAACGCGCAGATCTCTTGCAAATTAACGGAGGGATTTTTGTTGGGCAAGGCCAAGCAATAGGTAAATTCGGAAAATCCGATGCAAAAGTCCTAGTTGTAGGCAATCCTGCTAATACAAATGCTCTAATTGGAAGGCATGCAGCTAATAATGATTCACAATTATGGATGGCAATGACAATGCTAGATTCGAGTAGAGCAAGATCAGTCTTATCAAAAAAACTTAATATTAGGATTGGAGATATTAGCAAAATGATTATTTGGGGTAATCATAGCCCAACAATGTATCCTGATTTTGAAAATGTTATTTCTAACGGAACACCTGGGAAAGATCTAATCAATGATATGAATTGGATAAATAATGAATTTTTACCGATTGTTCAACAACGAGGCAAAGCTGTTATTGATTCACGTGGCGCATCCTCTGCAACTTCAGCAGCAAAAGCTGCTTTAGACACTGTAGTTGCTTGCGAAAACCCTACCCAGTCTGGAGATTGCTTTAGCGCTGCAGTAATGACAGATGGTAGCTATGATCTACCTGATGGAATTATTTGCGGCATGCCGTTAATAACTACTCCAGATGGAAAAGTTGAGATTGTTAGAGATATTACCTTGTCTGATTTTGCTAAGGAGAAAATTAAGATCTCAACAGATGAATTGATCGAAGAAAGAGCCGCTGTAGAAGATCTATTAAAATAAATGCGCACGAGTGGATTAAATAAATTTCTGATTGAAGTTATCCGCAATGAAGCAGTCAGATCAGTTTTAGCAATTACTAAACAGGATTTAAGTGCCTTTGCTGAGGTTTGCGAGGATGCTCTTGAAAAATTATTAATTTTAAACCTAGAGCATCTTGATGCTAATGCAGCGGAACAAAATGATCTATGTATAATTTTTGATGATATATCTATATCAAAAACTCAAATTGGTTTAATTAAAAATACTCTTTCTCAAAAAATTCTTGTAATTAAAAAAAATCATGCTGAGCAAGATCATCAGTCATTTCTAGAACTTGGTTTTACTCATGATATCGAAATAAAACCTGCTAGGGTCTATTCATATAACTTAAAAACCTATAATAATAAAAGAGGATGGAATAACCCTGAAGGGTGGGCCAATCCAGAAAATTTTGAAAAATATAGATGGTAAGTTCTTATTAAGATTTTAATTGAGGAAATAAAATAACATCTCTTATAGAGCTCTGATTCGTTAGCATCATAACTAATCTATCAATTCCAACCCCAACCCCTACTGCTGGTGGCATACCGTGCTCTAGAGCTGTTATGTAGTCCTCATCAAAACCCATTGCCTCATCATCACCATCAGCTTTAGCCTTTGCCTGATCACGGAATCTGCCTGCCTGATCATCGGGGTCGTTTAACTCACAAAAGCCATTAGCAATTTCTTTTCCACCAATAAATAGCTCAAATCTATCAGCGATCAATGGATTTTCATTATTTCTTCTAGATAAAGGAGAAACCTCTACAGGGTAATCTGTGACAAAAGTTGGTTGCACAAGTTTTGATTCAACTGTCTTTTCAAATATCTCCAATAGCATTTTTCCAGCACCCCAAGAATCTTTGTATGGAAGCTTGAGAGTATTTGAATAATTTTGAAGTTTTTTAAGATTGGATAGATCATCTTGACTTAATTCTTTATTACACTCTAGGACTAGATCGTGAATAGTTTTTATGGAGAAATTAGAAAGATTTATTTTATCTTTGCCCCACTCTATTTCACCGCTATTACCTACTGCTTGAGATGCTAATTGAATAATGAGCTTAGTAAAATCCATTGTGCTTTGAAATGAAGCAAAGGCTGCATAAAACTCCAACATTGTAAATTCAGGGTTGTGTTTAGTTGATAAGCCCTCGTTTCTAAAACTCCTATTTATTTCAAAAACCTTATCAAAACCTCCCACCAAAAGTCTTTTTAAATAGAGTTCTGGAGCTATTCTAAGAAATAACTCTCTATCTAGAGCATTGTGTTGCGTAATAAAAGGCTTTGCAACAGCACCACCAGGAATAGCGTGCATCATTGGTGTCTCAACTTCTAAAAAGCCATCATCGAGCATGGTAGATCTAACAGAAGCAACAATTTTAGAGCGTTTAATAAAAATATCCTTTGACTCAGGGCTGCTCATTAAATCTAAATATCTTTGGCGATACTTAATCTCAATATCAGCAAGGCCTTTATGCTTTTCAGGCATAGGTCTTAAAGATTTTGTAATTAGTAAAATATCCCAGGCTTCCATGGTTAATTCTTCTGTCTTGGTTTTAAAGAGCTTACCTGTAACTCCAATGATGTCCCCTAAGTCCCAACTTTTAAAATCTTTATATAAATCTAGATCAATATTATTCTTACTTACATATACTTGGATATCACCGTGACCATCTCTAATGGTAAGAAAACTAGCATTTCCCATTACTCTCTTTAAGACTATTCTGCCAGCTAAAGAGATACCTTGAGTTTTCTCTTTTTCAAGCTCCTCTTTGTTTAAATGGCCATAGGTTTTATGCAAGTGCTGAGAGAAATGCGATGGTGTGAAGTTATTAGTATAAGCTTTATTTTCAGCTCTTAGCCCTTCAAGCTTTTTCCGTCTTTCTTCTAGGATAGAAGCTTCACCGCCTATATTTGAATCGCTCATTTATACTCCTTGGCTTAGACTAGCTTTAATAAATATATCTATATCTCCGTCTAAGATTGAAGAGATATTACCACTTTCGACGTTAGTTCTTAAGTCTTTGATGCGAGATTGATCCAATACATACGATCTTATTTGACTACCCCAACCAATATCAGACTTGCTATCTTCTAATAATTGCTGCTCATCTTTTTGTTTTTGTAATTCTAGCTCATACAGTTTTGATTTCAGTTGTTTAAAAGCATTATCTTTATTTTTATGTTGAGATCGATCACTTTGACATTGAACAACAGTACCTGTTGGAGCATGTGTTAAGCGCACTGCTGAATCTGTTTTATTAACATGCTGGCCCCCTGCGCCTGATGCTCTATAAGTATCAATTCTTACATCTGCAGGATTTAATTCCACTTCAATCGATTCATCAATTTCTGGTGAAATAAATACAGATGCAAACGAAGTGTGTCGCCTACTTCCTGAATCAAAAGGTGATTTTCTAACCAATCTGTGTACACCAGTTTCTGTTCTGAGCCATCCATATGCATAACTACCTTTTATCAACAATGATGCTGATTTGATCCCTGCTACCTCTCCTGGAGAGTGCTCAATAACAGAAACTGAAAATTCATGTTTCTCAGCCCATCTTGTATACATTCTTAATAACATTTCTGCCCAGTCTTGCGCTTCAGTTCCACCCGAACCAGATTGAATATCAATAAATGCTGAATTAGGATCCATTTTATTAGAGAACATTCTGTTAAATTCTAAATCTTCTACGCTGGAAATAAGTATTTTTACTTCATCGGTGATTTCATTAATAGACTTCTCATCTGATTCTTCGATCGCGATATCAAAAAGAGCAAGGTTATCGTTAATAGACCCATCAACTGATAAGAATGAATTTAAAAATTTTTCAAGGTCTACTTTTTCTTTGTTAAGAGATTGTGAGAGCTCTATATCAGACCAAGTAGATTCATCAGATAATTTACTATTAATCTTCTCTAGAGACTTTTGTTTTTCAGTAACGTCAAAGATGCCCCCGGAGATCAATCATGCGATCTCTAAGATTAGCAAGAATAGATTTTATTTCGCTTGTTTCCATGAGATATATTTTAGTCTCTTTACATAGAGTGTGAAAGAAAAACTAGCTACTAGACTCTCTGATCATGGGAAATGCTGGCGGAGAGTCCTCAAATTGAACTCTTCCAATTTCTACAAAACCATGTCTTTCATACAAAGCCTTGTTCTGTTCATTAGATGCCTCCAGATAGGCCCTATCCCCCCTTTCATCTATCATCTGTAATGCTTCTTTGAGCAAAAAAGACCCTATGCCTTTTCTTTGTTGTGCTGGATCAACAGCAATGAATGCTAAGTACCATGCATCTTCTGGATGATATTTCTCAAATTCCTCAAAAAACTTCACAGCTACTTCAATACGATCAGATGGAATATATTCAAAGGTTGGCTCCAAGGCCAAATTATCAAACTCAACTCCTGGTGGGTGCCAAAGAGACGAACCATAGAAATTTTCTTCTGAATAAACAATATTGTTTTCAAAAGCAATTTTTGAAAATTCTTCCATCCATATGTCAAAGCATTTTAAGAATGACGATGCATCAGGAAAAACCCATCTCAATAATGCATCTGATGCAAAACCTAGTTTGAGAACTCCCTTCACACGCTCTAAATCTTTTGAAGATGCTTTTACTATCTTTGGTATATCCATAAATTAAATATTTAGTTATTAAGGCTAATAAAATTGATAATTTGATTGTAATCAGCATCAAAAGTATAAAGATGCTCGTCTTTTTCATAAAGGTTGCTTAAAGAAACAGGTAGTGAATTTATTTCTATGTTTAATTCTTCATACACTTTAGGGAATTTTGCTGGGTGGGCAGTAGATAGCACAACATAATGATTGCGTTGATAGCTTTTCTTGAAAGCTTCAACCGCTGCAACTGCCGTATGAGGGTCTAAGATATAACCATTTGATTGATAAATTGCTTGTATCATGTTTCTTGTTTCTAAATCGTTAACCTTACTTGAAGAGAAAAGATTATCTTTCTTTTTCCAGATTGTGCTATCTAGCTCAATAGGATTAGCAGGAAAATTATCAAACATTGCCGCACATTGAGAGGAGTCTCTATTTAAGAAAAGATCGTATATTAGTCTTTCAAAATTACTAGCTACACTTATATCCATACTGGGAGATATGGTTTCATGAACTAGTTGCTTTGAATAATCATTCTCACTAAAGAAACGGTGCAAAATATCATTATTATTGACAGCAACAGAAATTTGATTGATTGGCAGCCCCATTTTGTGGGCAGAGTAGCAAGCAAATACATTGCCAAAATTTCCTGTTGGGATAGAGAAATTCAAATCTCCTTTTTGATGTAATTGATTATAGGCATAAAAGTAATAACAAATCTGGCCTATGATTCTAGTCCAGTTAATTGAATTAACTGCTAATAAATATTGATCTGTATTTAAAAAATCACGTTTTTTGAAAGCAAGCTTAACGAGATCTTGGCAATCATCAAATGTTCCATTAATCCTTAAGGCAAAAACATTTGAAGCCTTGATAGTGCTCATTTGCCTTCTTTGAACTTCAGACATATTTCCATTTGGAAGCATGATAAAACTCTTAATTCGATCATAGCTTTTGCATGCATCAATTGCAGCTGATCCAGTGTCACCTGATGTTGCCCCTAGAACAATTGCAGTTTTATTTTCAGACTCTAAGACCTTATTAAAAAAAGCCGCAGCTAACTGTAATCCAAAATCTTTAAATGCCGCAGTGGGGCCATGAAAAAGCTCAAGAATTGATACTGAATCAAACTCTTTGATACCAATAAGATCTTGATGCTCAAAATCATGCCAAGTTGATTCAACTATGCTTATTGTTTCATCAAAAGAAAAAGATGATGATGTGAATAATGGCACAATGCATTTAGCTATTTCTATAAATGATGTTTTAGACTTAATTTCATCTAAATCTACTCTTGGCCAGGAATCAGGCATAAAGAGACCGCCATCGTCAGCAAGGCCTTGTATTAAGATTGAAGCAAAATCTTTATTGGAATCTTTTCCTCTAGTTGAGTGAAAAAGCACTAGAGGTCCTCAATTCTAATAATTTTAGAATTTAAGATTGCTGAATGATTCTCTAAATCCTGTAAAGCAATTTGCATTTCGCTTTCGATAATTGGATCAGTAAAAATTACCACCGGAACACTGTTATTATCTAGCTGGTCCTTTTGGATTATCTTATCAACACCAATTGCGTGTTCAGCAAATATTTTACTAATTAATGCTAAGACACCAGGCTCGTCTTTAACTTCCAAATAAACATAATATTTAAAAATTAAATCATCAAAGTTAAGCAGATTAGGCTTTTTAGAAAAATCTGGATATTGCATAGGAGAAGATTTTTTGGATTTAGAGAGTGCGAATAAATCTGAAATTAAACCAGATGCTGTTGATTCTCTTCCAGCTCCAGAACCAGCAACGAGAAATTCACCTAGAAGGTTTGTATCAAATTGAATGCCATTCCTAACACCCTTTAATCCTGCCAAGCTTGAGTCCTTGCTAAGCATTACAGGATGACTTCTTAATTCAACCCCTTTGTTATTTAATTTCGCAACAGCCAAATGCTTAACCGTCATATGAAAGTCATTTGCATAAATGAAGTCCTGTGATTGAATATTTTCTATGCCTTCGATATGAAAATCTGATGCAGGAAGACCGCTATTAAAAGCTAAAGCTGCAAGGATTCCAATTTTATGAGCGGCATCAGTTCCATTTACATCTAAACTTGGATCAGGCTCTGCATATCCCTTTTCTTGGGCTTCCTGTAAAACAGATTCATAAGAAGCGCCCTCTTCCATGTTACTCAAAATAAAATTTGTTGTTCCATTAAGCATTCCTGCAACTTGAGAAATTTTATTTGCACTTAAGTCGTTTGAAAGCATCTTTATAACAGGAGTGCCTGCACAAACAGCAGATTCAAATAATAGCTTTACATTATTTTTAATTGCTAAATTAATTAATTCTTCGCCATGCTCAAAAATTACAGCTTTATTTGCAGTTACAACATGCTTGCCTGAGTTAAGAGCTCGAGTTATTAAATCTTTTGCTGTTTCAACTCCACCAATTAATTCAACAAGAACATCTATATCTGCTTCAACTACTTCAAAAATATCCCTAAAAATTTTTGTGGAGCCTGAATTGCATTTTGGATTGTCACGTCGAGCACCAATACAGCATATTTCCCAATCAGCATAGATCCCATCTCCGTTAACTAATTGCTCATATAATCCAGTTGCAACATTTCCCCAACCGCAAATACCTATTTTTAATTTAGCCATATTTAATTTAATCTATTTAATAGCTCTTCTGGAGGAAGATATCCTGGAAGCAGCTCTCCATTCGATTTAATTATAGCTGGAGTCCCTGTAATGCCAATCTTTTGACCAAGAAGAAAATGGGTTTCAACAGGATGGTCTTGACACATAGATAGCTGAACGTCTATGCCTTGCTTCATTTTTGTTAAAATGTCCTTCGGATCTTTTGAACACCAGGCTGTAACAATTTTATTATAAGAATCCGAATCTAATCCTGACCTTGGAAATGCAACATAATTAATGGTTATACCAAGATCATTGAAATCCTTAATCTCATTGTGAAACTTTCTACAGTACCCGCAATCGACATCAGTAAAAATAGTAACTTTATGTTTTTCGTTTTCAGATTTAAAACTAATGAAATCATCTTCAGAGAATGCTTCATCTAAAATACTTTTTCGTTTTAAATTAATTTCATCTTTAGTGGTGTTTTGCAACAAATTGCCATTCACAGCATATAACTCTCCATAAAAAAAGAATTCTCCATCTTTAGAAGCATAAATAGGTTGCAGATCTCCGATATCTACAACAAATAAATTTTCTATCTTTGATTCTTTTATACTTTGAACAGACATTCCTTCAGGAAGAACAGCATTAATTTTAGAGGAAATTAAAATTTCGTCAGACTTTGTATCAGATACAAAAATTAGAATTAATATCAATAATAATATCTTCATAAAAAAAATTAACCTCTTGGATGGTGTTGCTTAACCATATCGCTTAGTCTTTGTTTTGCAATATGAGTATATATCTGAGTTGTAGAGAGATCACTATGACCGAGCAACATTTGAACAGACCTAAGGTCTGCACCATTATTTAATAAATGAGTTGCAAATGCATGTCTAAGAGTATGTGGAGAGACATCCATAGACAGACCTGCTGCTTTTAAATATATCTTAATCCTATGCCAAAAAGCCTGCCGTGTAATTTGCTTTCCTTGTTGGCTAATAAAAAAATCTCGTGAATTAAGGGATAAATTATTTTCTCTTCTATACTCAATATAAGTAATTAACCATGAAAGAGCGTCATCTCCAAAAGGAATCATCCTCTCCTTTCCACCCTTCCCCATTACCTTGATTAAAGATCTATTTAAATCAATATTGCTATATTGTAAGTTAATAAGCTCGCTGATTCTTACTCCTGTGGCATACATTAACTCGATCATGGTTCTATCTCTTAATCCAATAAAAGTAGAGCAATCTGGGGCATCAATTAGGTTATTTACATCAATAATTGATAAAGACTTTGGCAAAGCTTTGATGCTCTTAAGGCCTGAAAAATTTATAATAGGGTTAGATTTTAAAAGTTTTTTTTTGCTTAGATAATTAAAAAAATGTTTTAAAGATGAAAGTTTTCTATTAATGCTTGTATGGGATAGATTTATCTTCTGAAAATGCTTTAGATAGTTTTCTATATCTTCCTCAATCACACTCAATACTTCATATTTTTTTTTAGAAGACAACCATTTACTGAAAGCCTGACAATCGTTTGAATAGGCTTTTATAGTATTTTCAGATAAACCTTTTTCAAGGCGGAGGTTTGATAAAAAAGAATCTACTAGTGGGTCCTTTTTTAAGTCAGAAGACATAAGATTAGTCTAATCTTTCTTTGATTCGTGCAGATCTTCCGGATCTTTCTCGGAGGTAATACAGTTTAGCCTGCCTTACATCACCTTTTCTTTTCACAGCAATAGAATCAATCATAGGACTATGAAGCTGAAAAGTTCTTTCAACACCTATGCCGCTAGAAATCTTTCTAACTATAAAGGCTGAATTTAAACCAGCATTTTTAATATTCATAACCACTCCTTCAAAAGCTTGAAGTCTAGTTCTATCTCCCTCTCTAACTTTTACAGACACTACAACAGTATCTCCAGGTCTGAATGGAGGGATATCATCTTTTAATTGTTTAGATTCAAATGTACTAATAATCTGAGCTGGAGACTGCTCATCAATCGTAATAGGTTTTGATTGAGTTTCTTCTTCTGCCACAGGCTCCTCTGCAACCTCTTCTGCCACAGGCTCCTCTGCAACCTCTTCTGCCACAGGCTCCTCTGCAACCTCTTCCGCTACAGGCTC
>Ga0208639_1000238_pt1 | contig 42956 bp, 40 predicted proteins | sample ETNtaG_33_FD_185772 | JGI IMG/M metagenome (GOLD analysis project Ga0208639, IMG submission 185772) | Marine microbial and viral communities from oxygen minimum zone, Eastern Pacific Ocean - ETNP201310SV76 (SPAdes) (version 2) | ecosystem: Environmental > Aquatic > Marine > Oceanic ...
CAGTAATAGACATAAGGATGATCATAGAGCGTATCTCGTGGTATACCATCAATTGAAAGTTCAACATTATCAACTCCCACATTGTCATAGGCAGTTATCTCTATTACGATCGTTCCATTGACAGTTTGACCTGGAACAGGATTCTGAATTTGTCCGGTAGGGATGATATTGTCATAGTTGTCTATGTATACAGCGATTGGGGTGGCAAGAGTGGCGTTGCCCTGAATATCATATCCCACGGCCGCAATAATATGTTCAGCATCATCTTCAACGGTCTCTGTATTCCATTCTTGGACGTAAGGTGGTATGGTATCTATTGAATAAGAAAGGCCATCTATGAAATATTCAATGTGATCAATTCCTGTATCGTCACTTGCGATGACCTCTATATTTACCATTCCACTGAGTGTTTGACCAGCGACGGGATCTGTGATCATGACAATTGGGGGCTCTTCATCTAATGGAGGGTTATTGTCCACCACAACCGATATCGGATTGAGTGGTGCCTCATTTCCTGCTAGGTCAATGAGGACAACGCTGATCGTATGTTCTGCATCTTCTTGCTCAATGGTTGTATCCCAGATATGGAAAAATGGAGCCTGTTCAATGGTCGTTATGTATATCCCATCGATCGATAGAGCAACCTCTTTCATGGCTCGATCATCATTTGCACTTATAATAATTTGAACATCTCCGCTTACAGTGAGTCCAGCAGGTGGACTCACAATGGAACCGGTGGGTGGGGTAACATCATTCTCAATGCCATTGTCCACGAAAACACTGATCGGGGCGATGGTCGTTGTGTTATTGTTGATGTCCTTTACATTGGCATGTAATGAATAATAGTTACCACTTTCTACGAGATTGGTATTCCATGGGAATAAATAGGGAGTCTCTTGCACATATCCCTGTAGGACATTATTGATGAAGTAACTTACGTACTGAATACTATCATTGTCCGTAGCAATGACCTCGATGTTCACAACGTCACTAACATACTGTCCGGCAAAGGGACTGAGGAAAAATGCATTTGGTGGTTCATTGTCAATGTTATCTATTTTACTTCGAGTGGGTACAGAGGCATAGCTATTACCAATGGGGTCAAACGCAATAGCTGAGATATAATGGAATTGGTCTTCTTCATATAATTTGACAAGACCACCGTCTACCATGGTCGTTGCCTCAGTATCCCAAGTGAATTTGAATATGTCATCGGTTTGAGTTGAGTCAGTATAGACCCTTTTCTGATTGATCAAGAATTGTACAGAATCAACCCTGTCATTATCAACAGCACGCACTTGTACGATGATCTCACCTGATATGGGCTCACCATCGATGGGGAACAAAACTATTGCCTGTGGAGGAGAGGTATCAGGCTCAGGAATGGTGATGGGATCTTCCGTGCACGAAAAGCCGATCAGACAAAAGATCAGCAGTGCATGAAAAACAAAAATATTTTTGTTCCTATCCATAGTTATAATTTACATTACTTTTTAGCGAAACCATCCAACGACCTTTCTTCCAAATTTGTTTTTTTCGAGTTTGAATATAATACTCTCCAATTGTGTTATGATCATACGTTTAATAGAGAAGACACGCATATTTCGACCGAATTCTCTTTCCTCAAAAACGGGTGAGAAATAAAATTTATTCTTTTCTTTGTATATATCATATCCCATGGAAATAAGGATGGCAAGAGGTACCAAGGCGGTGAGAGATTCGTATCCGACCCCAGTTCCATGTTGTTTGTTCAAGCCTATGATCGAGATCATGGGAAGAAGATCATCATATTGATCCCAAATCTGGGGTATTGCTCGTCTTTCCTTGTCCCATTGTCCGGCAATATCTATTGTTGCAGCTAATAGAAATGAGTAAAAGGAATATTGAAATCCTCTTTTGACAGAATAATACATGATTGAAAAATCGGTCTCAATTCTCTCAATATCGAACATGGATATATATTCAGACCTTTCGGGACCGATCTTTAATAGAATTTCAGGATCGATCATATCCTTGTTAAAATTTAGGTCAATGAAATCAATAGTATCTCCGTCAGTTGTATAGACCTTTCCTGTCCTATCCTGGATCCTTCTTACATTCTCCTCAAAACTCCAACTGTAGTGGAATATACGATCAAAGTCATTATACACATAATAAACATCTTTGTTCTTCATGGAGTCAATGTCAACAGAATCCTTTGGTATGAAATAGATATATTGGTAACCAACGGAGTCAACAAAACCCTCTGTTGTCATTCCATTATGGTCTACGACGACATGCTTCACGTCGGTTGGTGTGGTACCTGACCATAAAAGTGAAATAATAAAAATGAATATGCACCCGAAATGTTTCATGGGGCTTAAATTAAGAACCTTGTATGAAGAGTCAAATCTATGTATTTATTATCTCGTTATTGCCATTATGCAATGATATTGTCCATGGACAACCCAAATTAAGCATTGACATGGGAGTGGGTTTCTATGAGCCTACCCTGACTGGTTTTGACCAAAATGAAACGGTGCAATTCCCTCCTAAAAGCATACTGAATAAGAATCTCATGTTTAACTGGGGTATCTATTATGAATTCTTCAATAATGCGAGAATAGGATATAACTCATTCACCTCCTATGCTATAGGAAAGAGCATCACATTGATCAATTCCGAGGCCGTCTTTCGTCGATCATTATCGTATAGGATATTTCCCATTGAGACATTCTTCAGATGGAAACCTAATGTAGAATTGAATTTCACCCTTGCGCCCATATGGGGTAGAGGCCGAATAGAGTTGGACACCACACCCGGAGACAAAACGGATGATTGGAATTATTTCATCAATAGTTTTGGTGGAAGTCCTGACCCTGTGTCTGACATGGGAGCGACCGATGTCATGATAACGGACTGGTTTGGATATTCAAGTATGCTTGGCTTTAGATACTACATCAACTCAAGAATTGGAGTTGATGTCAAAGGTGGTTTTATGAATAATTCATATAAGGAAGAAAATTGGCGTATTCAAAGACAAAAGGTCACTGGTCCAAAGATGAAAGTTGATGACCTTCCAATATTCTCTCTCAAGATCATATACGGCATACGTTGAGAAGTCTCTTTTTAATTATTCTATTTTTTAATATCATCATTGCGCAGTCACCAAAGAAGTCTGCAGATAGTCCATGCGATGACCCACTGATCAGACTTGCAGAGTTAGAAGGGATCAAGGCCGTTCCATTAAAGGATCTGATTCGATTGAAGAAATTAATGAAAGCCTGTGAGAGGGCAGGTGGAAAGGACCAAATATCAAAGCTCTATGAAAACGATTGGAACAGGGATTATAAGAAGGCCAGAAGGATGGCCTCATGGACCTCAACCCATGCGATGTGCGTCTTTGTCTCATTCGGCTATTATTTTGTTGGTAAGGTGCTCGCAACCAACCCTGATTCAGACTAAAAGGTCACCTATTAAATTAAGATCATTTGGCATATTAATTTTCAATATCAAATACTAAGTTCCGCGCGCTACTTATAAAGAATATCAATAATAAATAGATCATATATACAATGAAAACATTATCTCCAATATTATTAGCTATTATTTTCTTCTCTTGTGGAGGAGGCAGTGACAGTTCTTCATCCATTTCGAAAACAGACTATGAATTAGTGCCAAAGGACACAGTGACAAAGCCTGAAGATGGTGGATATGGCTTTGAAAATATAGCAGCAAGCATGGACTATGAAACGTATGTGTTCACTGAGGAAGATTATCAATATTTTGGTGACCCTGACGCAAAAAAGGGTGGCAATCTAAAATTCACCTCCAGTCGTTTCCCTGCAACTATGAGGGTGCTAGGACAGCATTATAATTATACTGAGAATTATTACGTAATTGGTGACCTATGTTACCAGGGCCTCATAAATACTCATCCTGTGACGCTTGAGTACATCCCTAGTCTCGCATCTCATTGGAAATTATCTGATGATAAGATGGTGTTTTATTTTAGGATAGATCCAGATGCACGTTGGTCAGATGGCCAAGAGGTTACCGCTGAGGATATAGTTGCATCTTATGATATACGCATGGATGAGACAATTCTCTTCCCATCTACCCAGGCGACCTATGGTAAAATACACCGCCCAGAAATTGTAAGTAAATATATTGTTAAAGTTAGATCGAAGAACTTAAACTGGAGAAATATGCTTTATTTTGGTGGGATGTATATCCTACCAGAGCACTACCTAAAGGACCTTGATGGAACAGCATACCTCGAAGAATATAATTTTAAATTGCTCCCTGGTTCAGGACCATACGTGATAAAGGAAGAGGACATAGTCAATCAGGAATCCTATGCTTTAACCAGAAGAGATGATTGGTGGGGTGCAGATGCAAGGACCAGCAAATATCTATATAATTTTGATAAGATCACAATTTCTGTAGTCAAGGATAATCCAACGCTTCAATTCGAAAAGCTCAAAAAGGGTGAGGCCGATGCAATGGTGATCAGAAAGCCTTCGATGTGGGTGGACGAGACAAATTTTGATGCAACGGATAAGGGTTGGTTGCAAAAAAGAAGAGTCCAGTCAAAGGTGCCTGCAGGAACATGGGGATATGCATTCAACATGCGTAAATGGCCTTTTGATGATAAGCGTGTACGATATGCATTCTCATATCTTTATGATCGAGAAAAATTCAACCGTGAGATATTATACAATGAATATACTCTCCAAAATTCACTCTACTCAGGAAGTGAATATGAAAATCCCAATAATAATAAATTTGAGTTCAACCCCAAAAAGGCAGTGGCGCTTTTAAAAGAGGCTGGCTATGTAAACAGAAATGAAGACGGTTATCTAGTACACAAAAATACAGGCAAGGTCTTGAGCTTTACGATAGAGACAATGAAACCTGCAGAGTATCGCATTACCCCAATGCAGCAGATCCTCAAAGAATATGGCATTGACATGCAGATAAAGTTTGTAGACTCGACCACACGCTGGAAGAATTTAATGGATAGAAATTTCACGATCGACTTTCAAGCATGGGGTGGTCTAGTTTATCCAAATCCAGAGACCTCATTCAAATCTACATTAGCAGACCAAAAGAATAATAATAACATCGCAGGTGTAAAGAGTGAGCGTATTGATAAATTATTGCCCTTTTACGATACTGAATTCGATCACGCAAGACGTGTTGAGATCATCCAAGAGATAGACGGCATTGTATCGGACATACATCCTTCAGCATGGGGTCTTTCAAGAGAGCCACCTGCGCGACTACTTTTTTGGAATAAGTTTGGATATCCAGAGTATATGCTTTCAAAGTATGGAGGTAGATTCTACGACATCCTCGCACACTGGTGGTTTGAACCGGACAAGGAAGATATTCTACAAAAAGCAATGAAGAATAATGAGTCGTTACCCAAAGGCGATCTAGAACATACCTTTTGGAAAGATCTATAAACCACTACGATCATCTGACCTGATCTGCCTATGGCCACTTACTTTTTAAGGAGGCTATTATTGATGGTGCCCACATTCTTGGGTTCCACCATACTTGTATTTATCATTTTACAGATAGCGCCAGGCGGTCCCATCGAAAGAGCGATCATGGAGATGCAGATGGGTGGAGATGAAGCAGGCGTTACGTCATCTAGTGAATTTGGTAGTAGTGTTCTTCCTGAAAGTGCACTGAAAGAGCTAAAACGCTTCTATGGTTTTGATAAGCCCATATACCAGAGATATCTTATTTGGTTGGGTATATGGCCTAGAGAGATCAAGCACAGGGAGGTGACCTTTGAGGCAGACGAGCTGGTCGTAGAAAAACGGGTCGGAAAGCGTGATGGGAAACTATGGCGTGTCAATATAGAAAATTCAAAAAATGGCCGTCTAATAGTCAAAGAAAGTGATGGCACTAGGAGTAGGATCTGGAGCGCGTCTATTGATAGTAACAGGTCAGATGGTTCCATCGATGGAGTTGTATTCCAGAAAGAGTTCTCGGGTATCCTAACGGGTAATCTTGGAAAGTCATATATCTACGCAAGACCAGTTACAGAGGTAATGGCTCCCAGATTCAGGGTATCCATGTTACTTGGTTTGACAGGTATCATCTTAAGTTATCTAGTTTGTATTCCCTTGGGTATTAAAAAGGCTTTAAATCATGGTTCTTTATTTGATCTTGGGTCAAGTGTAATGATATTCATTGCATATTCTATCCCTGGTTGGGCCTTGGGTGGTGTTCTGCTGGTCCTTTTAGGTGGAGGAAGTTTTTTAGATATGTTTCCACTGGGTGGATTACATGCACCGAAAGAGATATGGGATCAGATGACTCAATTCCAAAAGATAGCAAACCAGGTCCATCATATGATTCTTCCAATCATTGCATGGTCCATTGGTAGTTTTGCAACACTGACAGTGTTGATGAAAAATGGACTATTAGAGAACCTGAGTCAGGATTACATACGTACGGCATTTGCCAAAGGTATAAGTGAGAAGAGAGTGATCTGGTCACATGCAATAAGAAATAGTGTCATACCTATTGCTGCGAACATAGGTCACATCATCGGTGTGGTGATCGCAGGGTCCTATTTTATTGAGAGAGTATTTAACATAGAAGGTTTTGGGAAATTAGCATTTGAGGCTGTATTGCAGCGTGATTATCCCATCACACTAGGGTTTTTGGTCATAGTTGTTTTACTTAGGCTTGTTGGGAATATCATCTCCGACTTTACTCTAGCCTTGGTCGACCCAAGGATAAGGTTCAAATAATGGATCAATTAGATAGATCTGTTGAATTCAATGAATCCATACTCCAAAGGAGATGGCGAAAATTTAAAACGCTAAAGCGTGGATATTATTCATTGATCATTCTTACCTGCCTTTATGGTATATCATTTTTCCTACCATTTTTGATCAACAATCGCGCATTGGTCGTAAAATATCACGGCCAATACTATTTTCCAGTATTGACAGGCTATATCCCTGGTAATGAATTTGGACAGAATGTCCCCGGAGAGACTCGATATAGAAAACTAAAGAGTGAGTTTAATGACCAGAATGAGTTAAACAGTTGGGTATGGATGCCTCCGTATCCATACTCGCCTTATGAGGATATTACTTTTGAGGGTAATAAAATGTATGAGCCACCTTCAGGGACACACTGGTTGGGTACAGATAATACCGGAAGAGATGTCTTTGCAAGGCTTTGCTATGCATTCAATATCTCCATTTCATTTGCGCTGTTGTTGACGGTGATCAATTACGTGATTGGTGTGCTCATTGGTGGTACGATGGGATATTTCGGTGGATTGTTCGATCTTCTATTCCAACGTCTCATAGAGATATGGTCTAGCCTACCGATGCTGTTTGTGATCATTATCTTATCCTCTATTCTAAAACCATCATTCATTCTTCTTGTCAGTATCTATACGCTTGTGAATTGGATAAGTATGACCTATCTGATGAGAGCAGAATTTTATAGAGAGAAGGCCAGGGCCTATGTGGCGGCTGCGTTAAGTATGGGTCAGTCTGAGTTCAAGGTGATGTTCAAACATATCTTACCAAATGCCTTAGTTCCCATAATTACTTATTTCCCATTCTCTGTAGTTGCTGGCATAACAGCATTGGTGGGGCTTGATTATTTAGGGTTTGGCCTTGCGCCACCAACACCATCATGGGGGCAGATGCTAGATGTGGGCCTTCAGAACATTAGAAAATGGTGGATGGTATTTGCACCAGTTTCTGCGCAATTCCTCACTCTACTTTGTATTGTATTTATAGGAGAAGGCGTCCGAGAGGCATTCGATCCAAAGGTGTATTCAAGACTGCGATGAGTGATAACAAATTATTTGAGATCAAGAATCTCAAGACATTCTTTCACACTGAGGCAGGGACTGTCAAGGCGGTGAATAATGTCTCATTTGACATTCATAAGGGTGAGGTATTAGGCATAGTCGGTGAATCTGGGTCCGGAAAATCAGTTACATCACTATCGATCAATCGTCTTATTCCTAATCCTCCTGGAGAGATCGTGGATGGTGAGGTACTTTATAATGGGACAGACCTTTTAAAACTAAGCTATGAAGAGATGCGAGAATATAGGGGAAAGCACATCGCAATGATCTTTCAGGAGCCAATGACATCACTCAATCCAGTCTTAAGGATCGCAACGCAAATGAATGAGGTATTGATTCATCATGAGGGACTGAACAATGATGAGGCAACTATTAAAAGTGTTGAGATGTTGCACGCAGTTGGCATCCCAGAACCAGAGAGAAGGATCAATGATTATCCGCATCAATTCTCCGGTGGTATGAGGCAGAGGATCATGATCGCAATGGCGCTTCAGTGCAATCCATCATTGCTCATAGCTGATGAGCCAACCACGGCCCTTGATGTGACAATCCAAGCACAAATATTAGACCTGATGATGGATCTCAAAGATACACGAAAGGATGCGGCTATCTTATTGATCACACATGACCTGGCTGTCATAGCCGAGACCTGTGACAGGGTGATCGTCATGTACGGGGGTGTCATTCAGGAAATTGCAACAATAGATGAATTGTTCAGAAACCCACTACATCCTTATACAAAGGCATTGATGGAATCAATACCAAAAATGGACAAAAGATCAAAACGTCTTAAGTCCTTAAAGGGAATGGTGCCATCCATCCTTGAACTCGGAAATGGGTGCAAACTATGTTCACGATTTGAACCAGAAGAATGTGCATGTGGTGGGACCAAGGTCGAGCCTGAGCTAGTAGAGATTGAAGAGGCACATTTTGCTAGGATCAACCTAGACATATTAAGATCATGAATAATAAAAAACCCATTCTCAAGGTACGAGACCTTATCGTTGATTTTCCCATCTTTGGCGGAATTTTGCAAAAACAGATAGATTCTGTACATGCCGTGAAAAAAGTTAGTTTCGATCTGAACAAGGGAGAGACACTTGGTATAGTTGGTGAGTCTGGTTCTGGCAAATCCACATTGGGAAATGCCATAATCAATGTCCTGAGGTTAACCGCTCCTGATGTGACGATCTCGGGTGATATTAGTCTTCTATTAGATGATAAAGAGGTTGAGATAAGTAGACTGACTCGAACACTAAGTAAACCATACAGAAAACATATTCAAATGATCTTTCAGGATCCCTATTCTTCACTAAATCCTAGAATGTTAGTTAAGGATATCATAAAGGAGCCCCTAGACATAAATACCAATCTCACAAATGTAGAAAAAAATGAGAAGGTGGATTGGCTGTTGAACAAAGTTGGCCTTTCATCTGAACAATCAACGAGATATCCGCATGAGTTCTCTGGTGGGCAACGTCAACGAATAGGAATCGCTCGTTCATTGGCAACTGAACCAGAGATAATCATAGCGGATGAGCCGGTCTCAGCATTGGACGTGTCCATTCAGGCACAGATCATCAATCTGATGATGGATCTGCAAGAAGAATTCAATCTGTCCATTATTTTCATTGCACATGATCTTTCGGTCGTAAAACATATCTCTGATCGTATAGGTGTCATGTATAATGGTGAATTAGTTGAGATCAACAACACGGACGATATATTTGATGATCCTAGGGATGACTATACAAAGGAATTGCTCAGAGCCATACCCCAGCCAGACCCTTCTGGAAGGGAAGAGAGGAAGAGAGAGCGATTGGGGATTGAATAGGTCAAGGATGTTGATCATGTATTTTAAACCAAGTATTAAACCATAGAGGGAAATATGAAATATAGTGAGTTACACTATGAACGTATAGATGTTGAAAAAAGTAGGGAGGCCATGGCAGAATTGGTCAATAGGTTCTCCAATTCTGATTCGGCAGAAGATCAGGTCAATGCGATCATGGATGCAAACGAGTCGGCAAGTGAATATCAATCTTATGCCTCTATAGCAAGTCTGAATTTCAGTAGGGACATAAATGATGACAAGGCAAAGGCTGAAAAGGATTATTACGACTCCATTGGTCCTGACATGATGGAAATTGGTGACTCGTTCGATAAGGTTGTAGATCAGTCACAGTTCAAGAGCGAGCTCTCTGAAAAATGGGGAGATAAATTTCTCAAGGACATTGAGACATCATTAAAGACGTTCGACCCTAAGATCAAGGGCATGCTCAAAGAGGAAACGGACCTTAGAAATGAATATACAAAACTCACTGCTGGTGCAAAGATAGAATTCGATGGCAAGGAATATAACCTAGCAGGGTTAGGGCCGTTCCACAGCGATATGGATCGTGACGTGCGGAAAAGCTCATATGAGGCAAGATTCAAATGGTTTGGTCAGAATTCAGATGCCCTTGATGATATCTATGATAAATTGGTCAAGCTACGACACAAGATAGCAGTAACGCTTGGATACGAGAATTTCATCGAACTAGGGTATATGAGGATGGGCAGATCAGACTATGGACCAAATGAGGTATCTAATTTTCGAAAACAGATAGTTGATCATGTAGTGCCAGTTGTCAATAAGTTGATAGATACGAAAAAAGAGATTCTAGGCTTGGACCATCTCTACTTCTATGATGGGATCAACTTTAAGGAAGGTGACCCTAAGCCAAAGGGTACACCTGATCATTTAGTCAAAGAAGCGCAAGTTATGTATCATGAACTCTCCAAAGAAACTGGTGAATTTTTTGATATGATGGTGGAGGAAGAATTAATGGATCTTGTGAACCGAGATGGCAAGCGACCGGGTGGGTTTTGTACCTCATTCCCTAAATACGATCGACCCTATATCTTCTCCAATTTCAATGGAACAGATCATGATATTACAGTGCTCACACACGAAGCAGGTCACGCCTTTCAATGTTATTCCAGTAGAAAACAACCGTTGCTTGGTTACCTATGGCCCACGATGGAGGCCGCGGAGATCCATTCCATGAGCATGGAGTTTTTCACATGGCCTTGGATGGAGAAATTCTTTAAAGAGGAGACTGATAGATTTAAGTATAAGCATATCGCTGGTAGTCTGTCATTTCTTCCATATGGTGCATGTGTAGATCATTTTCAACATTGGGTCTATGAGAATCCCAGTGCGACACCAAAAGAAAGAAATCAAAAATGGCTAGATCTAGAATCCAGTTATATGCCCAACAGAGATTATGATGACTTGGAGTTTCCTAAAACAGGAGGGATTTGGCAGGGGCAATTGCATATATATCAAATGCCATTCTATTATATTGATTACACACTCGCTCAAACATGTGCCTTTCAATTTTGGATCAAGGATCAACAGGATAGTGAAAAGGCATGGAAAGACTATGTGCATTTATGCAAAGCAGGTGGGAGCCTTTCTTTTACAAAATTAGTATCATTGGCAGGCTTAGAATTACCATTTAATGATGGTTGTCTTGAGTCCGTGGTCAAGCATGTCAGTGAGTGGTTGGATAACATAGATCCGAAAGAACTATGATCATTAAATGAGAATATTATTGCTTATTTCGATTCTGTCAATACTTGGCGCAGGTGAGCCAGAGGTGCTAGAGGCATTTGTGGTTAAGTATTTTATGCTTTCTAAGAGTAAAATGGAATATAGTCCTACAGCATGGCAGGACACTAGAGAGGGGTATTTTAGAGCCTATGGTTCATATAAGGCCAGTCAGGTTCTTGACAGTCTTGATATGGGTACGCTCTCACACTATAAGGCTGGAATACGTCATTTTAAGGGTATGGACAAGATCAGAATAGAGGTGAATAGTGGTAAAGATTTTGGCCATGTGGTCAAAAGATCAATTAAACCTACTTTTAACGTAAATTATTTCTCATCCACAGAAGATTGATCAGGGTCTATATCAAGTTCCTTGAATATCATTTTTGATATTTCCTGGGCCGCCTGATCTTCATGGAGACCATCATCTATTAGGGCATTGAATGCCACTAGAAGGACCTTAATATCCTCTTCCTCTGAAAATATGCTATCTAGTATCGAAGATGGCACCTTGAAGTCTCTCAAGCGTTCATAGATATTTAATCGGTCTACATCCATAGTAAAAAATACAATTGATTAGAAAACAAAAAACGGAATTGTTAGAACGAATTCATTGGGTAAATTTCATGACTACTATTAGAATGTATATGATTTTATGGCGTCGTACCCAAGTGGCTTAAGGGACCGGTTTGCAAAACCGTCATTCGCCGGTTCGAATCCGGCCGACGCCTCACCAACTGCCCGGGTGGTGGAATTGGTAGACACTGCAGACTTAAAATCTGTTGTCCGAATGGACGTGCCGGTTCGAGTCCGGCCCTGGGTACTCATTGAGAAAAGGCTCTGTTTGAGCCTTTTTCTCTTAGAGTTCTTTTGACAGGATTGCTTTTATAAAGGAGTCTATTTTGACATTTCAAGATCTTGGGAGTTTAGGAGAATTAATTGCAGCGATAGCCACAGTATTGACATTGGGTTACTCTGCCATTCAATTAAGGCAGAACACGCGTGCATTAAGATCACAGACTTTCCAGCAGAGTAGCATGGACATGAGCCTAACTGCAAACGCGATATCGAGTGATGGAGAACTTGCTGCAATCATTGTCAAGGCGTCTGAGCGCTTGGATCATCTAACTCCGGAGGAGCGCATCAGATCTCACTTTTGGATGGTCATTGCAATACGTCGGTTTGAGGCTATATATGTTCAGGGTGTATATGGATCGATCGATCAAGTAAGAATAGAAGGATTTGATAGGTCAATCCTTACTCTGATCGCTTCGGGTGGGCCGGCTGAATGGTGGAGATCCGCAAAAAATGCATTCAGCTCCGACTTTGTAGAATATGCTGACATGCGTCTAGCAACAGATTCATTTAATATGCCTTTACACTCTGGTATGAAAAAAGAATATGCTGTAAATGAGATTTGAAATCAAAGGAATGCTATTGCTCATAACATCATTCCTCTTATATGGAGCTGGCAAGGATAATGATTTTCATGATGATCTGATCAAGATATACATAGAAAAAAATGTAACGGTCAATGAGAGTGGTCTAACAACATCAGACCCAATGTTGAATGATGTACTGATGAAAGGAGGAGCTTCTCGCATTAGCAAGTGGCTTCCAAGATCGATCGAAACGAATTCATATGACAATATTTTTCTGGATCGGTATTATATGGTCGAGCTTTCAAAACCAAATAATCAAATGGAAGAATTGGTGATTCAATTTTCCAATTTAAAAAACATACGCTCTGTTGAACGAGTTCCAATCATAAAGATAAACGATGCACCGAATGATTTTTATTGGCAACAACTATATGGTCTAAGACAAACATATGCTGACAGTGCATATACACTCTGGGATTATCAAAATGGTGAGATTCCAGGTTCTGTTCCAGATGATGAGGTGGTTGTAGGGATAGTTGATCTAGGACTTATGTGGGACCACCCGGATCTCATTGAAAATATTTGGAGAAATCTTGGTGAGGATGCTGACGGAGATGGAAATGTGATCGAGTTTATCGACGGCGAGTGGGTATTTGATCCAGGAGATACAAATTCCATTGATGATGATGGGGATGGTTATATCGATAATTTTCTTGGATATGATATTGCATTCGGTGATAATGACCCCATGCCAAGTAATCTTTCAATGGCTCACGGTACTATGGTTGCTGGATGTGTCTCAGGCATGACCAATAATGAGATTGGTATAGCCTCCGTTGGATGGTCAGTAAAGTTGATGGGTGTCAATAGTGGACAAAACTCTACAAACATATCGCATGGTTATGAAGGAATCTTGGCTGCTGCTCAGATGGGTGCGGATATTATCAACCTCAGTTGGGGAATGAGCTCTTGGTTTGAGTCGCATCAAATATTATTAAACTTCATTGACATTGAATATGACTGTATCCTAGTAGCAGCTGCTGGGAACTATGGTGTGAATGAGGCACATTATCCTGCGTCTTATGAAAGTGTGATCTCAGTAACAGCAACAGGTTCTGGTAATCAATTCAATTGTTGGCCTAATTTCCATGAGACGGTGGACATCTCCGCTCCAGGTGACGACATATGGACCACGATTCCTTTCAGCTCGACTGATCAAGATATGTATGATGCTGTAACCGGAACCTCTTTCTCCTCTCCAACAGTCGCTGGTGCATTGGCCTTATTAAAATCAGTCTTTCCGTATAGTGATTCTGAAATGTTGATATCAAGAATATTAAATAGTACAACCTTTTTTGATGATATGGAGGGAGAATGTAATGGGCAGTCCTTAGAAGGTTTACTGGGCGAGGGGCAATTGAATATCTATGATGCTTTGATAATGGATCCATTTATTGAGATTGCTCCAACTGATATTAATGTCAATTCACAAGGAGGTCTGGCTGTTCCTGGTGACACAAACGAAATATCCATCTCACTGTTAAATATATCAGGAAGCGCCCCCATAGAGAATGCGGTCGTGCAACTATCAACAAATTATCCAAGCATTAATATCATTGATAATGAGGCTATTTATGAGGGAGTAATACCCTCTGGGCATGATTTTGAGGTCAATTTCCTAATTGCATCTGATGAAATGACCTCTTTTGGTGAGATACCATTCAGTCTCAATGTCAGTGCCAGTGTCAGTGGTAATATCCCCACTGGCTTGGAATTTGATCCTTATGTTGGTGACCTAGATATATTGATTCCATTTGGTTTCGCACAGGATGGATACCCGATCAATGATGTCACTGTTGATGCAGCTCCACTTTTCACAGATCTATATGGCAATTCGTCATCTTCTCAAATATTTTTCAATTCTGATAGTATGGTGATGGGGAATTGGATATCAGGATTTGATGTATTGGGTTTTCCTTTTGATGCAGGTAGTAGAGTGACTACGTCCATAACTTCAGGAGATGTGGATGGCGATGCAGACGGAGAACTTATCTTTGGCACTGAGGATGGCTCTCTCTATGTTCTAAACAAAGATGGGTCGGTATACCTTGAATTCACTCAGCCTGATCCTATTATTGGATTCCCGGTCCTTTACGATATTAATGGTTCAGAAGAATTAAATATGATATTTATATCTATAAATGATTCTTCATCCAATCTTCATGTTATTAGCAATGAAGGCGATTACATTGAAGGTTTTCCAATCGCTCTTGAAGGTGAATTGAAGTATGGCTCATCTGTTTCAGATCTTGACCGAGACGGTGTGCCAGATATTGTTACACCATCTGAAGAGGGTACTCTGAATGTGATAGAATCCTCAGGTGAGTTAATGCCAGGATTTCCAATTCATCTTTCTTCTAACATTACTACACCAGCGACCATTGCCGATATGGATGGAGATGATGACCTGGAGGTGATGGTTGGCACCATAGATGGTCATGTTCATATATTGAACCATGATGGGTCCATTATGCAAACCTATTCCACGGATGCAGCCATTTGTAGCGGACTATCGATTGCGGATTTGGACCAAGATGGATTTATGGAGATGGTATTCAATACTTCTGATCATCTGTTACATGCATGGGAGCCTCATTCTCAAATGGAGTTGGAAGGATGGCCTGTTGACATGGGCAATGAATCAGTTACTGAACCCATGATCATAGATTTAAACAATGACCTTAATCTAGAAGTCATAAGCATTGCTAAAGATGGATTTATGAATGTTATACAATACGATGGAAGTAGCTATGACAATTTTCCTTATCTATCATATGATAGTACCCAATTCTCACCGGCCATTGGTGATCTGGATGAAGATAATGACTATGAGATTATCGTAGGAACAAATAATAATCTAAAGGTCTTGGATATTTTAGATGAACTTGGCGATCAATATTCTTGGAATGCATATAGAGGCAATACACATAGAAGCGGATTCTATGATTCTGATCTGTCATACTTACGTTTGGTTGACGATGAGATTCCTTTTGAATTTAGACTGGGTAATAATTATCCGAATCCATTTAATCCTTCAACAAAGATCATCTTTACAATTCCTGAGAATATGCAGATCTCTGTCAATGTCTATGATATAATGGGAAGAAGAGTAAGAACTCTTGTAGACAGATTGCATCGACCAGGAAACCATTATGCTGAGTGGAGCGGTGTTGACCAATCTGGAATCAAGGTCTCTAGCGGGATTTATTTTTATGAATTACGCGGAGAGGGCCTTGTCAAGATAAGGAAAATGCTTCTAATCAAATAGTCCCTGTTTCTCAAGTTTGTCAAGTTTGGGTTTTATGACAAACAAACAATACGGTTGATAGGGGTTTTCATTATAGTAATTGTGGTGATAGTCCTCAGCATCAAAGTAATTACTCAAAAGTGTGACCTCCGTCACAATCTTCTCATCCCAATATCCAGTGCTTTCTGCATATCTCTTTGAATCTTCAGCTATTTTCTTTTGCTCATCATCATGGTAGAATATGACCGATCTGTATTGAGTGCCTACATCATTTCCTTGACGATTGAGGGTTGTCGGATCATGCGCCTGCCAGAACACATTAAGTATTTGAGCATAGCTGATCTTGTTATAATTGAATTCAATCCTGGCAACCTCTGCGTGACCTGTGTTACCGGTGCAGATTTCCTTGTATGTTGGATTCTTGACATTTCCTCCAGCATATCCAGGCTTAACAGATAAAACACCATCTATGCGTTGAAATACGGCCTCTACGCACCAGAAGCATCCACCACCTAGGGTTGCAGTCTCAGTATGTGCCAAAGTATTAGGTCCTAGTGCAAGGAAAAAGGTAAATGATAGAGGCAGTATCAAGGATAAACATAAAAATCTGATTTGAACCATCCACCACGTCCGTATTTAATGATGATCTCAGGCATTGAGATGGATATCTTTTGATAGCGTGGAGGCGGATTCATAGATACGTTATATCTTCCTGATTCATTCACATGAAAAGCATATCTACCATTCTCATCAGATATTCTCCGTTTGAAAGGCTCAGAAAGAATGATCTCAGCACCCATTACAGGTTCGCCAGTGAAAATGTCAATAACCGTACCATAAATAATAGATGGCTCTAGGATGCTTTCATCCAAGAAGATTGGATTACCTGATCTTTCAAATATCGGTTCTTTGAGGAGACTTCTCATAATGTAAGAAAGGTTCTCATATTTTCCTTCTTGAGGAACATAGCAGCGAGCCACATCGTAGTGATCGTCATTTACCTTCATCAATATAAAACCGGGATTGGTCTCAAGTGCTTCTGCAGAACCTATGATGACACGATCTGCTTTTTGATCATTTACCAAATTATAAAATACATTCCCATTTATGAAAAAGGTCTCTGCTCGTTTCGTAATAGTACTTTGCTCTAGGTCTGGTATCCTTTTTTCCTCAGGTACTGGAACGATTACCGCACTGACGCTCATGTTATGGTTAGAGTCCAGCACATCGGGGTCTAGCCTAAATGCTTTTTTATAATAATTGTGCATGGAGAATCGAATCTTAGGCTTCCATAAGTAACCTACGATGGGCCTTTCGTAATACCCATTTTCATCTGTTATGGCAGAATGTTTGAGTACACCATTACCCGTAAAGATATCTATATTAACATCCATTAGTGGCTTGGAGGTGACGCTGTCTATCACAAATCCAGTTATGGTGTTCACCTTGAACTCGATGCCTTCCTTTGGTTGAGCTGATAACATGGCGACGCATACTGAAAGAATAAAAAGAAATCTTTTCATATAAATAAATCTACAACATTTTATTTTTTAAGTTTAATCTTTTGATGTATGTCAATAGGTGGTTGGGTTAAGTTTATCATATGGACATTAAAACTTTACAGCCTCCAGATTTTGACTTTTGGACAATAATTGATACTAGATGGAGAGACATGGATTCTCTCAGCCATATCAATCATGCCACATATCTATCATATATGGAATCTGCAAGGGTCGATGTATACATTGAACTTGGTTTTTCTGGAATAAGGAGAGAGATGGATGAGAGCACCATCCTCGCGAGTATGGAGGTACACTATTTGAATCAGGCAACACACCCATCCAAGCTCGAGATTGGTCATAGAATATCTAGAGTTGGTAATAAGAGTTTTGATTTTATTTCATCAATTTTTGATAGTCAGGACAAAAGGCCAATATGTGCGGCCCTATTCAAATTAGTTGCTTACAACTACAAGATCGATCGAACAATCCCAGTTCCAGAATTAATTAGAGAACGGTGTCGCCCAATATGATCACAGCTGTTAAGAATGCTGAAGAAATTGGTATAATATGGATGGTCGAATTTCAAGCTCCATCTTTATTTTGGATAGGCTTTTCTTTATCCTCAGCAGATCATGTAAATAGTTTCTAACAGAATACAAATTATTTTATCATTATGGATAGATCACATATCATATCAGAGAATATTATCCAGAAACACCAAGGGTCAATTGTTGATTTCTCAAATGATTGGAGCGGTGATTTTGAGGAATTGAATGGGTTTTTTGAATCATTCAATATCATATCATCAACTGATGAGAACATAGTCAAACCTTATTCTAAGGATTGGTCCAATATGAATGGCTCTGCAAATCTTCTGGTTAGGCCTTTGAATAAAATTGAATGTGCCATTATTTTAAAGACCTGTCACATCTGTAATATCCCATTAACAATCTCTGCTGGAAAAACAAATTTAACCGGAAGTGCAACCCCCAATGGAGGATTGGTATTATCAACCTCTTTATTGGTTACTCCAGATATTGAATTGGATCTAAATAATAAACTGGCATTGAGTCCAGTTGGAATTCCTCTTGAGACATTTAGAAACAAAATTCTAGAAATGTCCAACAAAACACTATGCTACACAGCAGATCCAACCAGCAGGAATGATGCTTTTGTTGGAGGCACTATTTCAACAAATGCATCGGGATTCGTTCCCGGTGAAAAAGGTGCTATGAGGTATTGGGTCAGAGAGATTGAATTTCTATTGCCGAATGGAGATCTGGTCAATATTGAAAAGGGACAATATATTTCACAAGAAGGAATATTTCATATCGAATATGATGGAAATGATATTCAATTACCTATTCCGACCTATGATAGGCCCAAGATCAAGAATGCAAGTGGTCTATATTCTGATAAAAGCGGTATAGTAGACCTGATAGATCTTATAGTTGGAAGCGAGGGGATCCTTGGCATGGTTACGGCTTGTCGATTAAAATTATCTGAGAATCCTAAGGATAAACTGGAATTATTCATTTCATTTAATAGTGAATCAAAGGCAATTGATTTCTATGATTATTTGAATGAAGATTTTGATAAAGGCCTTGGCCAATTAACTGCACTAGAATATTTCGGTTATAATTCTCAACAATATATGGATCATAAAGAATTTTTATTTAAAAATAAAGATGATGTTGGGATCTATTTACAAATTCCAATATTTAATGATTCAATTGATTCGAAGATGGAGCAGTGGACCAAATTGTTCCATGCTTTTGATCCTAATTTGGACTTGGATAATGTGGTTGTATTGAACGATCCAAATAATTGGAAAAAGTTTTTTGAGGCTCGTCACTCAATACCAGACAATGCATTGACAAAGACACAGCAGATCGGTGGGGTAAGTATCATAACTGATACAATAGTTCCTCCTCATAATTTTCGAATCTATCTTGATAAGGTTCATTCGTCCTTAAAAAAGGCTAAGATCGAATATCTTTTGTTTGGACATTTAGGGGACTGTCACTTACATTTTCATTTAATACCGGACAGCGAACAAGAAAGGGAGTGCCTAGAGATCTATGATTATCTAATAGACCTATCCTCTAAACTTGGTGGCGTCTATTCGGCTGAGCATGGCACGGGTAAGAGAAAAAGAAATGATTTTAAAAAATGCTATGGACAGGAAGCAGTAGAGATGGTCAAGCAATTGAAGCTTGCGATAGATCCTAATAATTATTTAAATCGAGGAAATTTGGTTGGATGAATCCATGATAAGACTAAAGAGCGATCATAGAAAATATGTAATAATCCTTCTACTCTTTGCTATATCAACGAATATCAAAGCGGATGTCATAGCTCGTCTTGTGAAAGCTGAAGGTCGGGTCCTGTTCAAGAGACTTGGCATGAATACCTTTTCTGAGCAGGCCAAGACTGGATCTGCAATAAGAAATGGCGACCAGATCAAGGTAAGAGAGAATAGTTTTGCAGCAATAATCTATTTAGATGATAGGTCTATATTGAAAGTTCGCGAGAATACGACCTTCAGCTTTATGGATACACGTAACTCCCGAACAGTTGACCTGGTACACGGTACATTGCTCAATGATATAAAAAAGGAAGGTCGGACAAAGGATTTCAGGATCCAGACACCCGTCTCAGTGGCAAGTGTGAAAGGAACTGAATTCGCAGCTATCGTTAGTCAATCTGGTGTAGACCAGTTCATATGTAAGGAAGGACTCTTTGAGGTATTGAACATGGTCAGTGGAGAGTCAGTCAGCGTTGCTACAGGTCAAAAGGCTGTTAGTAATGCCACAGGTAATCTTGTCCAGGCACCTGCATCTCCAGGTGAATATCCACCAGACCCAGAAATTGAGGATGTCTTAGATCCAGAACCGGAGGCAGATAAGATAAAAGAAAAACCAAGTCCAGAAAAAATACAAAAGGTTCCAAATAGGCCAACAGTTCCTAAAAAAATTGAGGAAAGCAAACCTCAAGATATTGAAGAGATCTCTAATGATGAGCCAGAGGGTCAAAAGGAGACCCAGAAGCAAAAAGTTCCAGATACTGGGCCTCCACCTAAGCCATTTTCCATGGGCTTGGGCATTGGTTCAGCAACAGTAGATGGTGTATTGTATAACCAACTCGCGATCAGACCTGAGATCAATATCGGGAAAATAGGTATAGGACTAGACCTTGTTCTCTATATTGACAATGAGGGTAATATGCGAAATGAGGAGTGGGATATTGAAAATGATCCGGGGCTAATACTTGATAAGATCCTATACATAAAATATGGTAACAAGGTCGATCCGTTCTGGGGGAAATATGGATCAATTGAGGCTTTGACCTTGGGATACGGAGGTCTAATGAATAGTTATTCTAATATGATGGAATTTCCTTCAGTCCGTAGAGTTGGTATCAACTCTGGATTTAATGTTGGACCCGTATCAGGAGAATTATTTCTGTCAAACATAAAAGATATCTCAAGAGGCGGGACTGTAACTGGTTTACGCCTGGCATATAGGGTCTCTGATGACATTCCACTATCAATTGGGTTCAATTATATCTCAGATGTAAATATGTTCTCCGGGCTTAAAGACAAGGACAAGGACTCATACCCAGATGTCTTTGATGATTTTCCTGATGACAGTACCCTTTGGAATGATACCGATGGTGATGGCTGGCCTGATCCTGGCCATGGCGAATCCATACTTGATTCCCTAATAGATATAGATGCTGATGGCGACAACATAATCGATGCAAATGAATCAATTGATGATATAATACTAAAGGCAACTCCTTTCAGCCTTAAGAATAATTCAGCCAAGACAAATGGACTATCATTTGACATTGGATATCCGATATTGAGCTCAGATGTCTTTAGTCTGGATATCTATGCCGAATATAATAAACTCACTTTTCCAGGATTCACTAATGATGATTCAACGTTCATAAGGCCTGACAGATCTGGATCAGGTATAACGATTCCTGGACTGAAATCTACCATCTTCAAGGTACTAAGTATCTCTCTGGAATATAGGGTAATAAATGGTGCATATATTCCTCAATATTTTGATCAGGCATATGATTTGAATAGAGTGGTTACATCCACGGTTGAAAATCAGACCATCATCAAGACCAAAGATATGGTGGTATTTGATTCTTATGGCGACAGTAGTAGCTCAAGTGGTCTTTTTGGTTCTGCAGGGTTGAATCTTTTTAATTTAGTTTCCTTTTCCGCAAGTTATGCGAATATGAAAGCTGATACAACTGAGTTAAAAAGTTTTTCATCATTCCTAAGTTTGAATACTGATAACATTCCCAAGGTCAGTTCAGCAATGGCCTATTATCAGAGAAATAATGATGATGATCCATTTGACTTTGAAAATCCTACAGTTAATACGATCATGGGTTATCGCGTGGGATATGAACTAAGTAAGGGAGTAAGCTTGATCTGGGATTTCAGACAGTTTTATCGTGATGATGGAACCGGTAAAATGGAGACAATCCAACAGAATAATATTGAGACCACATTTAACTTTTGATGAAACCTTTATATCATACTCTCATCATTCTTTCCATGGTTTGTAGTGGCCTATCTGCTGGGATAGAGATTGTGATTCTCAGTGTGAATGTAGGAACAGAGATTGATGAACATGAAAATCGTTTTTATAGAATATTCCCTGAGGAGAAAGGTCTAGTTGATGCACAGGTCATTAGGTTGGATGAAGGCAATTATCGTATTGATATTGTTAAAAATATCAAAGGCAAGATGACTAAAGTACGTAGATATATAGATCAAGATGAGCTTGATATATTAAAAAGTCATATAGATAGCCAGCCCGTATTGACCGATGCCTTGATGACAGCAATGTATGAGGGAATGGATTTTCTTCGTGCAGAAAAGATCATAAATGAAATACCCAAGCCACAGTATGTAGTACTTGGACATTCAATGAATAAAAAATTAAAAGGAACATTGTTCAAGGTTGAAGAAAATATTCTACATGTCCAGACCGCTACTGGAATAGAGAAGGTTTCCTTGAGTGATGTTGACAGGCTTTCATATAGAACCACTACTGGCAATTATGACCATCTACGTTCCTATACGTTCGCTGTGACCGGTATAGTTGGGTTTCTTATGGCAAGGCTCTATAATGCGCAACGTCCTGCAACATACAATGAATATGGTACAAAAAGGAGTGACCTCAATGCTTTCCGTCAAATCTTTGGAACAGTAATAGGTTTGATTTTTAGTAGCGAAGTATTTGATGCTATAAGTACATTGATGACACCTACTGAGACAATAATCTTATCAGAAGTTGAATATGAGAAAGAAAATTATTAATCATACACGGAGTATTTATGCCTAAAAAACCTTCCGAACCAGAAATTCAAGATAGTTCTACCTCAGCAGTAGACCCACAAAAACAATATCTAATGGACCAGTTTGGTAATTTGATGGAGCAGGTCGGTGATGGTTTTGGTGGACCTCTACAGGAAGAATTGATCAGTAGACTTGAGCAGACGATCGCTGATTTTCATGAAGAGGTAAATGAGATGCTTGGTCGATTGAAAGACAACTCTGAAAAGCGCCATGAAAAACTAAAGGAAATTTGGAATAACCCAGACGCATCAGTCAGTAATGTGGTTGAGAGTGAAGACGTAGAGGAGGGAGGCCCTGGACTCAACACAGAAGAAATGAGCGAGTGGGAAAAAAAGATCGAATCCACTACAAAAGAAGACCCTAGCGACAGTGAACCTCCAAAAGAAGAAGGCAAGAAGAAAAAAGGATTCTTTGGGCGGAAGAAAAAGTAGTAACAAATTCAAGGGTGAGAACTCACCCCCTTTTTTTTACTTTAGTCATTATCATTTCTGTCACAATTTCATTTGGACAGGAACACGAAAAAAACATATCAGAGTACCTATCATTACAAAAGCGTGTATATAGTTTTACTAAATTGGATTTTATTACTACCGAGGGTGAGTTCAATGAGTCTATCTGTACTCTATTAATACCAGACCTAAAAGAAGACAGCCCACCATTTGTTGCAATCTATTATAAAAGAGATAATTCACAATGGTTCACTGAATCTTTATATCGAAAACGTCTAAGATTCAATTTTAAAGATGGCATTCTTAAAATTGACCAATCAAATTTCTGGGATTGGTTTGAAATTGCAGAAATAAAAATTGTTGTTATTTATTAATTGAACTCAATTTACATTTCGATGATTATATGATTTCAATTTACCCACGAAAAAAACTTGATCATTCCTTTCGAAATATATTTTCTGCTCTTTCTTTTGTTTTAACACCCAGGTTAAATGAAAATAGGATATTACATGACATCGAAAATCTGTGGCCTAAAGAGAATGTCATTGTTGGTCTTTCTGTAAGAACCATCTTCGATACGATATTAACTCAACAAAAATTTGAGGATGGAAGTGAGGTGGTCATGTCAGGAATAACCATACCAGACATGGTGGAGATCGTTGAGGCACATGGATTGAAGATCGTACCAGTTGATCTCGATATGGATTCACTACAGGTAAACCGAGATGCAATCACCAGCGCTCTATCCAAAAAGACCGTCATGGTAGTTGCTGCCCATTTATTTGGTTCAAGGATGGATATGACACCCATTTACGACGCTCTCTATGAGAGACCTGATATTCTCATTGTAGAGGATTGTGCCCAGGCATTTGACGGGATAGGAAAATATACTAAACAATCGAGGACAGACATTAGTATGTTCAGCTTTGGTTCCATAAAATCTGTTACTACTCTAGGATGTGCAATTGGATTTGCAAAAGAACCTAATTTTCAACGTCAAATAAAAGATTCATTGGCAAAGTACGATAGAGTATCCAATACTCAATTTCTGAGCAAGGTATTGAAGTACTTCATGTTAAAGTTCTTAGAAAACCCTTTTATTTATGGATTCTTTATTTCATTATGTCAACTCATGAAGGTTGATTATGATAATGTCATCATTTCATCGATTCGAATGGTAAAAAATGCTGGACTATTAGAGACAATAAGAAAAGCTCCACCTCGTGCGCAGTTAAAGTATCTTCTACATAGATTGTCAAATATGAATGACGATCATTTTTCAAAAAGAAAAGAGGCTGGTGACTATGTAAGTACAAGACTCAAAAGATCTAATGTACATGGGTTTAGGAATGACACCCATAGTTATTGGTTATTTCCGATCAGAACACCAAAGCGTTCTATTCTAGTAAAAGCCTTATGTGATGCTGGCTTCGATGCAACATTTACCTCAACTCAATTGATATCTATAAACCCGACCGATGGCGGAATGGCTCCCGAGAATTGCGAACAGTATATGTCGGAAACAATATATTTGCCTGTTTATGAATCATTACCTATAGCAAAACTTGAAATCTTGATTTCGGTTGTGAATGATAACACATAAAAATATACAAAGAATGTTTCATTGATCTGTTTATCTATTCACCAAACGCTGTAAATTGTAGCCATACATATTATTTGAAAATCAATTTCTGGCCGTGCTAGATGGGGAATTAGCGGTGCCCTATGACCTGCAATCCGCTATAGCAGGATCGATGCTATCGCCAGGCTATTGCCGACCTATTTGATAGTAATAAGTGGTGTTGAGATTCTGGACTGTTGCAATAGATGATAGACGAACCCCGTCAGGCCTGGAAGGGAGCAGCGGTAAATCTTCTCATCTATGTGCTGACAGAGACCAGAGTGGAACTGGCTGTTGCTCTTTGAATTTGTAGCGGAATGGTCGAACGCTAGTGCACGGCCGAATAAATTATGGCATACAAAGTTCTATCACTAAAATGGAGACCGCAATCCTTCAAGGATGTAGTCGGACAAGATCATATCACACAGACCCTTGTTAATGCGTTTGCGCAAGATAGGATAGCTCAAGGCTATATATTTACTGGCCCAAGAGGCGTTGGAAAAACCACCACAGCACGTATCCTTGCAATGGCCATGAATGCTGAAGGAGGACCAAACTCTGTTTTTGACTCGAATTCTGAAACATCAAAGGAAATATCTGAGGGTAGATCGATGGATGTTCTTGAAATTGATGGAGCCTCGAACCGTGGTATTGAGGAGATAAGAGGACTGCGGGAACAGATAAAATTTTCTCCAATGAATTGTACCTACAAGGTCGTGATCATTGATGAGGTTCATATGCTCACAAATCAAGCGTTCAATGCCTTGCTAAGAACTCTAGAAGAGCCACCTGCACATGGAAAATTTATTTTTGCAACAACTGATATTCACAAGGTACCTGCAACTATCATATCCAGATGTCAGAGGTTTGACTTCAATCGTATTTCTATCAATGTAATAGCAAAGCGCATTGCTTTCATTATGAAAGACGAGGGTATTGATTGTGACTCTGAATCAATGCATCTTATCGCAAAGAAAGCAGACGGGAGTATGCGCGATGCACTATCTATCTTAGATCAATCAATATCCTATTGTGGTGACAATATCACGTATGATGAGTTAAAAAAGGCGCTTGGCGTCATAGACCAGGACCTCTATTTTGATTTTACCAGATCAGTCAGAAGTAAAGACTATTCTGAGATGACTATCTTGTTATCAAAGTTCTCTAAATATGGAGTACCTGCATCTGAGGTGCTGATAGGTATACAGGAGCACATCCGAAATTTGATCTATTCAGGTGTTGATAAAGGTGATGCATTGATTGAAATGAATGCTGATCAGAAAAAAATCTATGCTGAAGAATGTGCGAATTGGGAAAGAAGGGACCTCTTTAGGATAAATCAAGTTCTGATCGAAACATCTGCAGTGATTCGGAGATCAGATGACCCCTATCTACTACTAGAGATGACAGCGCTGAAATTACTTGAAATGGATCAATCCGTATTCATAGATCAACTATTATCAAACAGTGGCACAACTACCACAATAGATAAGGTTTCTTCAAAACAAAAGAATATAAAAAAAGAACAAGAGAAAAAAGCGGATCTGGACAAAGAAAATAAGAATAATTCAGACCAGGTACAGAAACCCGTAGTGAGTCCAGCGGAGGGAAATAGGAAGGTTGAGATCGAGCCAGACATTCAAGTAGAAGGATCATCAGGCGAAGTCGGAGAATTAAATATTGAGAGTCTGAATGACAAATGGGAGGAGGTGCTAGAGAAAATTAATATGGCACGACCATCTATAGGTTCCATCATAGAAGACTTCAATCCCTGTGCCATAGAGGGCAATACTGTCATCCTAGAGTCTAATATATCTAAGGGATTCAATGAAAAAATACTTGAGAGAGGGATACCGGTCGTTGAAAAGGAACTATCAGTGACAATTGGTACTAAGGTCAAGGTTAAGGTTAAAAATAACAGTAATTCTAAACAAAAGACAAAAAGTCAAAAAAATGAACAGAGTGTATCAAGTCCCAAGGATGAAAAGGTTCTTAATAAAATTGTAGATTTATTTGACGGAGAAATATTACACTAGGAGATTATTATGTTTAAAGGAAATATGTCAAAATTGTTAAAACAAGCCCAGGAAATGCAAACACAAATTGAAGAAGTACAAAGTCAATTGTCAGATATGGTAATAGATGCAGATTCTGGTGGTGGTATGGTATCAGTAAAGGTCAATGGAAAGCAAGAAGTTTTAGAATTAAATATTGATGAGGATGCATTGAAAGAAGATAAGGAGGTCCTTGAGGACCTCATTATATCTGCTATCAATAAAGGATTGTCCAAGGCTCAATCAGAGTCACAAAATAAAATGAACTCGGTCACGGGCGGTATGATGAGTGGAATGAAGATACCTGGAATGTAGATGCATTCACTTCCTGACAGTGCCAATAGACTTATAGATGAATTATCTCGCCTACCAGGGATAGGTAGAAAAACTGCACAGAGACTAGCTTTTCACTTACTAAGCTCTGATAGTGAATTATCTCATAGTCTGTCAAAAGCATTATTGGATATAAAGGTTAAAATAAAAAATTGTTCAATTTGTAACGGTATAACTGAAGATGATCCCTGTAAAATATGTAATGACCCAAGAAGAGATCCTAACCTTATTTGTGTTGTCGAAAATGCATATGATATCTTTGTATTTGAAAAGACCAATAGTTTTTCTGGTACGTACCATGTGCTTGGTGGTGCTCTATCACCTTTGGATGGTATAGGGCCAGAGGATCTGAACATTAATTCACTTGTAGAGAGAGTAGAAGATGGAATGGAGGTGGTCATAGCAACAAATCCAAGTGTCGAGGGTGAGACAACAGCTCTTTATCTTTCGAAAATATTGGGTCATTATGAGGTTAATGTGTCAAAACTTGCACGTGGAGTTCCTGTAGGTAGCGATCTCGAATATGTTGACGATGCAACTCTGATCAGAGCAATGGAGGGCAGAGTATCCGTTTAAACATACCAAACATTCTAACTGCCTTTAGAATATTGCTTACACCGATTTTTATTCTGTCATTGTTCTCTGAGCATGAATTGGGGCACCCTATTGCATTTTTTATCTTTATCATAGCCTGTGTAACGGACACATATGATGGATATTACGCGAGAAAATATAATGAGATAACACCCGAAGGAAAATTTCTTGATCCTCTAGCAGATAAGATACTTGTCTCATCCGCATTTATTTCATTTGCCTCATTGGGAATTATAGAATATTGGATGGTGGGTTTAATTATTTTTAGGGATCTTTTTGTTACAGGACTTAGGATGGCCATTGAGCATAGAGGCCTGTCAATGGTTACTTCAATGATCGCTAAGACCAAGACCACTGTCCAATATATAATAATACTTTTCACATTAATTGTCTTAGGATTGAAGGGAATGCAATACGTTTGGGCACATTCCTTTTTAGAAATGGTCAAAGAATTTAGTTTGATATATAATCTTACCTTTTTCATAACAATGTTTACGGTGCTTACAGGTCTGACCTACCTCTATGATAATAGAGATGCCATCAAGAATTTTATCAATCAGAATGAATCTTAAATTAGCAGAAATCATAGGAACTGTTTTTTATGTAGGTAGATCACCAGTGGCTCCTGGCACAATGGGCAGTGCAGTTGCATTGCTTGTATGGTATTTTTTAAAACCTGCGATCATTGACCCACTATTTTTGCTTATTACAGGTGGGCTATTTTTCATCGGAATTGCGGTTTCAACGGTTTTAATTGACGCTTGGAATGAGAAAGATCCAAGCGCTATAGTTATAGATGAATGGGTCGGTATGTGGATCTCACTCTATCTTGTACCTCATGAAATTTTATGGGGTCTTATAGCTTTTCTGTTTTTTCGTTTGTTTGATATTTTTAAGCCTGGTCCAGTTCAAAATTTTGATGATATGGATGATGCGATCGGAGTGATGATGGATGATGTGGTCGCAGGAATTTTATCATGTTTGGTTACTCAGAGCCTTCTATTTTTTAATCAATGAAGGTTTTAATCCTTTCCATTGGTAATGAATTATTGTCAGGCAGAACACTAAATACCAATGCAACTTGGCTTGGAAGAGAACTGACTTCGGTAGGATGCGTGGTCAAGACCCAGATAGTGGTTCCAGATGATAAATCCTCTATTATGACTATATTGGATGAACTGATCGATCAAGATAAAAAAGAATGCCTATTGTTGACTGGTGGACTGGGGCCAACTGATGATGATGTAACGAGAGAAAGTCTATTTGAGTTTGTTGGATCAGATTCAAAATTTGATTCAGAGTATTGGAATCATTTATCTTACAGATTTGATAAATTTGGTATGGCTATTCCAGAATCAAACCGAAATCAAGCATTGGTTCCCTTGGACGGTGATATCATTGATAATCCAATCGGTTCTGCCAGAGGTTTCAAATTCATAATGGGGCAGACCGTCCTTATCTCCTTGCCTGGTGTACCATCAGAAATGAAAGCTATGGCAAGAGCTAGTGTACTACCTTGGTTGAAGGTAAGGTCAAAGCAGGAGGTCCATTCAATGACCATTTGTACGACAGGGATTCCAGAGTCAGCTCTGATCGAGAAAATACGCATACCAATACAGAATGACCACGGATGTGAAGTAGGCTACTACCCATCTTTATTTGGGGTTGATATTCGTATCAACTCAAATGATAATAGTGCCAAAGAATTTTTGGTAAAAGAAATTACCTCTTTATTGGGTGATAATGTTTTTGCCATGGATAATAATAAACTAGAGGACGCAGTCGTAAAATTAGCATTGGAACAAAACATCTCACTTTCGTTTGCTGAATCTTGCACTGGTGGTCTCATAGGACACCGAGTGACCGAGGTCTCTGGTAGTTCTAAGGTCTTTAAAGGTAGTGCCGTGGTCTATTGTAATAATTCAAAGATAGATATTTTGGGTGTTAACAAAGATAGTATTGAGAAATATGGTGCAGTCAGTGAGCAGACTGCAAAAGAAATGGCCGAAAAAGTAAGATTGATGTTCTCCTCTGATATTGGTCTGTCCGTTACTGGCATAGCTGGACCAGGCGGAGGGACTGACGATAAGCCTGTTGGTCTGGTCTATATTGGATTTTCATCTGCAGATAAAATAATGGTTCGCGAGTTCAATCTTGGATCAGGCAGAAGCAAGAATAAATTAAGGACAAGCCAAGTTGCTTTGAATTTGCTGCGTCTTGAGATGGATAATGTCTGAGCGTTTAATTCGTACATTCATCTCAATTCCCATCCCTAAGGATGTGAGATCCAAAAAGAATATGCTTTATTCTACATTGGAAGATTCACCATCCAATATAAACTGGGTAAAGAATGAGCATTTACATCTCACTATCAAGTTCCTCGGCAATACTCCTGAATCACTATTTGATGAAATAAAGGGTGAATTAGTGCAAGTAGCTTCATCAATCAGGCCCTTTGATCTGTGTATTGATAAAACGGGTTGTTTCCCGTTGCCAGAACGGCCCCGAGTTCTCTGGCTTGGTATAAGTGGGCATATCTCACCTTTGCAAAATTTATTTGTAAACATAGAAAAGAAAATGGAGAATATGGGATTTGCTCCTGAAAGAGAGGAGTATTTTCCTCATATTACCCTGGCAAGGGTCAAATACCCTCAAAAATTCACACCTGATATTTCTACTTTTTTGAAATCATCGTATGATCCAATTGATTTCACGGTAGATCGTGTGCAATTTTTATCTAGTGAATTATTACCATCCGGTACACTTTATACATTATTAGGTTCATTCCCTCTTGGGGAAACACTTTAAGGAGATTTTATGGCAACAGAAACAAAAAAAGCTAAAGCATTAGAATTAGCTATTACTCAGATTGACCGACAATTTGGAAAAGGCTCGATCATGCGATTAGGCGAAGAGCATATACCCACCATGGAAAATTCTATATCTACTGGCTGTCTGTCACTGGATGTTGCATTGGGTGTAGGAGGCGTTCCAAGAGGCAGAATAATAGAGATTTATGGACCTGAATCATCAGGTAAGACAACATTGGCACTACATATTGTTGCAGAAGCACAAAAGGCAGGGGGTTTTGCTGCCTATATTGATGCCGAACATGCAGTTGACCCTGACTATTCAAAGAATCTAGGGGTAAACACCGAGGAACTGCTTATTTCTCAACCTGATACTGGTGAGCAGGCTCTGGAAATATGTGAGACACTTGTTCGTAGTGGTGCAGTGGATGTAATTGTCATTGATTCAGTAGCGGCATTGGTTCCCAGAGCAGAGTTAGAGGGTGACATGGGTGATGCTCATGTTGGTTTGCAGGCAAGGCTAATGTCGCAGGCCTTAAGAAAACTAACAGGTACGGTCAGTCGGTCCAATACCACAGTTATCTTCATAAATCAGATCAGGGAGAAGATTGGAGTCATGTTTGGTAATCCTGAGACTACTCCTGGTGGAAGGGCATTAAAATTCTATTCATCAATCAGAATGGAAATTCGACGTATAACAAGCTTGAAGGATGGTGGCGAGATGGTTGGAAGCAGAGTCCGTGTCAAGGTTGTGAAGAACAAATGTGCACCTCCATTTAAACAATCAGAATTTGACATTATGTATGGGCAGGGCATATCCTATGAAGGAGATGTATTAGACCTTGCTGTATCAGGGGACATTGTTGAAAAAACAGGAGCGTGGTATTCCTTTGATGATATGAAAATTGGACAAGGTAGAGAAAATTCAAAAACATTTCTGAGAGAGAATAATGACGTATTAGATACTATTACAACAAAGGTAATGTCATTTATGGGAATAGATGTGGAGACAACTAAATCTGAATAATATAATAGAGTCTATAATACCCCAAAAACGCAGTAAAAATAGATTCAACATTCATTGTAGGTCTGGAGACGTCTTCGGTATATCTGGAGACGTTTTACTTATGCACGGAATTACTGTAGGGCAAGATATTTCTATTGATCTCCTTTCAAAGATCAAGGCTGATGAGTTATTTCATTCCATAAGATCCAAGGCTTTAAATTTTTTATCATACAGAGATAGAAGTACAAAAGAACTTGAAAGATCTTTGTTGCAAAAAGGATATCATTATGATCAAATAAAAATAATCTTAGATGAGTTGACACTAAAGGGATATTTGAATGATAAGAAATTCACTAGGGTATATGCTAATCATTTGATAAAAACAAAGTTGTTAGGGAAAATTGCCGTTATTAATCGTTTCATGAAACATAATATACCACAAGAGGTCTTGAATCCGATTATGGATGAATTATATGTTGAATGTCCGCCGGACCATTTGATCAAGAAAATAATAAAAAAACGAATGAAACTCGACAATCAGAGTATGGGACATAATAAAAAGATGATAGATTACTTAAGGAGAAAGGGCTTCACTTGGGATGAAATATCAAGTTGCCTGAATGATTGACTTAGTTTAGTATCCTAAATATTATATAACAATTTATTGGATTTAGGGCTGAGTAAAAAATTACTTATTGCCATTACGAATGAAAATTACCCCTACTACTCTTTAATAAATTATAAGTTCTTATAGTTGTTTATTAAGTACAAATAAATCTAGTATTATTAATATATATAGGAATTAGTTTAATATATACATTAAGGTATTTAATAAAAAAATTGGGGCAGCGTTCATCAAGACCTCGGACGAAATGAACGTCTACCCCTTCCACATACCAAAGGTACCAAACCAGCACCTTCATTGGTTAAAGTATTGGTTTATTTAATACAAGTCAAGAAAAAATTATTTCTACCGAATAGCAATATTTTAGCTATTGTCTGTACCGGTGGAGGGGCTCGAACCCCCACTCTCTTGCAAGAAATGGATTTTGAATCCACCGCGTCTACCAATTCCGCCACACCGGCATATATTTGTCATAATTCTTTGCAATAATTTAAGGTTATATGAACCTATACCTGAGCAAAAATTTAGGTCAAATCGATACATGATCAACTTCCTAGGTTTTTTGTTTGTATAATGATGCCTACATTTGAATATGCGTAATAAACTAATACTTATCATATTGCTAGTTTCTTCTTTTATAAACGGTCAGCAGCCTGTTGATGAGATTGAACATTTGACTAGAGATAGTGAGAAATATTTATTCCTTCCTAATAAAATATATAAAAATGACAATCTTTGGTATAATGAGGATACAAATGATTTATTCACTGGAAGAATTGAAATATTTTTAGGACAATCTAAGATTACCAAGATCAGTGAGTGTACCATAATTGGTGGGATAAAAAATGGTTATTTCAAACAATATTATAATAGGAAAGAAATGTTGGCTGGTATCATGGGTCTATATTTAAATGATAAAAAAGAGGGTACCTGGACATGGGTTGAACCTGAGGAAGTGAATAAGAAAAGATCTTGGATAGATTCAAGTATAAGATTAATCACAAATATAGACTATCGAAATGGATTGAAACATGGTACCATTCTAATTCATAAGGCAACCCTCATTCAGAATACACATTTGGAAAACTTTACATTTTCAATAAGTGATGTCATACTTAATGGAGAGTTCTATAATGATCAAAGATCTGGTGAATGGTTATTCAATGACCATATATCAAGTGACTTTGATCGTTTAATTGAGTCTCAATATTCGAATCAGCTTTCTCTGCATTGGACAAGAAAGCAGGTCTATGATAGTAATATGATCATAGATAGTGAATGTAGAGAGCCTTGGAACAGGCCACTGGACTGTGAGACATATAAAGGAAAATATTCAAATAATTTATATTTAGTTCCCAATCGCAAAATACAAGCATATGATTCCACTCCCATGGGTAATAGTATGATGGTACTAGTACCAGATGAGCAAGGTAATGATGTTGAGGTTCAGATCGTTGATTTTATTCAACATATCAATACATACCATTCTACCCATACTAGTGTCCATAAGGATAAGGGACATCGTTTTTTGATCAATGATGATTTTCGAAAAATAATAAATGAAAAATATTGGGAATGATTTTTGATTATAGTTATCATACACTCATACCTGGCCTCATAGATGTGAGACCTTTTTATAGTTTATATGAAGGTAAAGATTTAGTCTATTAATTGCTTTCATTTAGGAAGAGCAATATAGTGCTCAATCAGATTGATAAATGATCTATTTCTGTATAACTTGTTTAAAAATAAAACTTAATTCAGAGTTGATTTTATTCTTTATTAACAAAAACCAAGGTGTATCATATGATGAACACTCCTAAATACTTACTCCAAAATGTAGAGAAATATCCTAATGAGCCTGCCCTTTCCATAAAAGATGAATCGGGCCAGTGGCATACAGATACCTGGAGCGATTTCTATACTTCAGTGTTATCAGTTTCAAAATCAATGATCGCATGTGGTATAAATGGAAATGATAAAATAAGCATTTACAGTTATAATAGAAAAGAGTGGAATATTAGTTACGTTGCTGCGCAGCTAATTAATGGAGTGGCTGTTGGTGTATACCACACATGTTCATCAAATGAAGTTGAATGGATTGTTGGTAACTCCGAATCAAAGATCGTATTTATTGGAAATAACCCTAATGACAATGATGAAAAAGAAAAAATGCCAAATCATCGATTATTACAGGTATTGGACAACCTTGAAAAAGTAGAGCTTGTTGTTACAATGGATGGTGTTGATCTTCTTGACCATAAAAAGATAATATCATGGAATGAATTCATAAAGAAAGGATCTTCTTTGGATGATTCAGATGTTTTGAACCGTTGCGATAAGATTGAAAAAAACGATACGTCATCCCTGATCTATACATCAGGAACCACTGGCAATCCCAAAGGCGTTGAGTTGACTCACCACAATTGGACCTTTGAACTTGATATGGCACTCACGATCATGAGATTTGAACAGGGCGAGAAATATGTTTCTTGGCTACCAGGGGCACATGTTTTTGGACAACTCATAGACAACCATTATTGGATCAGAAGGGCTATGCATATGCATATTGTCGATAGTCCACTTAATACAGTCGACTATGCCAAAGAGGTGCAACCTCATTTATTCATTTCCGTTCCTAGAATATATGAGAAAGTATACTCTAATCTTATGGCGGCAATTGAATCTAAGGCCATCCTAAAATTTGGTCTGATGATTCCAGGTCTATCAAATGTTTTCAAATCCAAACTGAGAGCAGCTGCCGGATTCTCTAATGTCAGATTTGCGATCAGTGGTGCCGCTCCCATTAATCCAGATATCTTGTCCTTATTTCAAAAACTAGGCATTCCTTTGTTTGAAGGGTACGGAATGACCGAAAATACTGCTGGCGCATCTATGAACTATGTGGGTAATAATAAGATCAGTAGTGTTGGAAAGGCATTCCCCGGTACTGAGATCAAGGTTGCTGAAGATGGTGAGATTCTGATCAAGGGTGAACACGTTATGAAAGGATACTACAATAACTCTGATGCTACGACAGAGACCATAAAAGATGACTGGCTATATACCGGTGATGTTGGGAAGATAGATGCAGATGGTTATCTATATATAACCGGTAGAAAAAAAGAAATATATGTCAGTTCTGCTGGAAAGAATATTGCTCCACTTGTCATAGAAGAAACAATGAAATCCATTCCAATAGTATCTCAATGCTTTTTGGTGGGGGATGGAAGAAAATATTGTTCCGCGCTGTTCACATTGGACGTTAGTGTGATATTGAGAGATAAAATTGGTCTTGATAGTAATATCATCCCTAAAGACCCATTGCAACAGATCTCTCTACTAAAGGAAAATGGCCATGAATTATCTGACTTTACAGATAGTGAAGACATTAGAACTGAATTACAAAATGATGTAGATAGACTCAATCTCGAATTCTCAACACCTGAACAATTGAAGAAGTTCTCAGTTTTACCAAGGGATCTAACAATTGACAATGGTGAACTGACACCTACATTGAAGATCAGGCGTAAACAGATAAATGAGAATTGGGCTGATGTGATCGATTCTATGTACGATAACTGATCTTGGAAAAGATAACATTTTTAGGTTGTGGATCCTGGGGGGGAGCCCTGGGAAAGTTGTTGTCAAACAAGGGGATTCATTTAACCATGTGGCATCGAAATGCTGAGGTCGTTCGTACATTAACTGAGACAAGACGCCACTATTTGATTCCAGAATTGATCTTTCCAAATAATATCGTTTTCACCAATGATATCTCATCAGGGATTGACTCATCAGACATTATCGTTTTGGCCTTACCCTCACAAACAATACGAGGAATAATAAGTCAAAATCGATCAAGCTTTAATGATCAACAGATAATCGTTAACATATCAAAAGGCATCGAGAATGACTCTTTGATGACCATTAGCGAGGTAATCAAAGATACACTGGAAGATGATCATAAAAGTGTTGTCACACTATCAGGTCCTAGTCATGCTGAAGAGGTGATACGCAATCATCCTACAACATTGGTCGCAGCATCAAGAGACATTGAATCAGCTGAAAAAATACAAACCTTATTTGCAACCAAAATGCTACGAACATATCTCAATAGAGACATCAAAGGTGTTGAGCTAGGTGGTTCAATGAAGAATGTGATCGCAATAGCTGCAGGAATTTGTGATGGTATCGGATATGGTGATAATTCAAAAGCTGCCTTGATGACGAGGGGTATGACAGAGATCACTCGGTTGGGAAAGGCAATGGGAGCAAAAGGAAAAACATTTAGGGGTTTGAGTGGATACGGTGATCTAATTGTGACCTGTTTGAGCAAACATAGTAGAAACAGGCAATTGGGCCAATCTATCGGTGAGGGTATGTCATTAGATAGTATAACCACTGAGATGAAAATGATCGCAGAGGGTGTTTCTACTGCCAAGTCTGTACATCAACTCAGGCTGAAACATAAGGTAGACATGCCAATCCATGAGGCTATTTATCAAGTCTTATTTGAGAATAAAGACCCTAAAAGTTCTGTTGTTGAACTAATGACACGTCGACTAAGCGAAGAGGGTAATTGATCAAATATTTTTTTCGATCAAGGAACGGATCTCATCTGAAGAAGGCCTTGGCGCATCCGCAGAGATCAACACGCCAGCTTCGTCTATCAGCATAAATCTCGGAATGCCAAATATGGCATAGGATCTTGTTATTTGGCTCCATCCATCAGCCCATAATTGTACACCACCTAGTTCATCATCAGAAAGCATTTTGATCCAAGCCTCCTTATCTGTATCAACAGAGACACTTAGAAAGACAATATTTTTGTCGACATAGTCCTTTTGTAGACGGTCAAGGGATGGAACCTCAGCGATGCAGGGCCCACACCAGGTTGCCCAGACATCTAAATACACAAGGCTACCTCTGAATGAAGATAGGGAGACCAATGCATTTTGTTGATTAGGATAGGAAAAATCTATGGACATGTCTCCATCATTTGGCATGTTGTCATGGTCAAATTTTCGTTCCTTCCACTTATTTGATAAAGTAGCAATTTTTTCTTTTTCTTTTTCATAACCATCTATATTCTTTATTCTATCTAAAGATGTCAGCAGTTTTTTCTCATAATCAACAAGAATCTTTTTGAATTCATTTGTGTCAGTAGATTGGAGTAATTCATAAAAGTTATATTCCTGGGATATGACTCTCGTATCCCACATGTATGATAATTCCTCCTTTGACCGTTCTGAAAAACTTTGTTTTCGCTTGAGGTATTTATTCAATGAGGAATTCAAGTTTTCCATTTCTATTTTTTTGAATTTTTCATCATTGATCTTATTTAATTCTTGAAGGAGAACTGTCTTGTGGTCATCAAGATATACTTGATACTCGCTCTCATCTTTTAGATATAATGCTTCGCCATAGAAATCCTTGCTCTCACTGGTGATGTATTTATAGGAAAGAAAGGAAGACTCTGCACTATTCTCATATTTGATCGTTTCATCAAATTCACGTGTATCCAAGGTCAAAATAATGGCGTCTCCAGGCTTGATATACATCCTTGTTCTTTCGCCATGGACAAAATTTGCATACTCTGATGAATCGCGATCGAATGTAATTTCGAATTGACCATTCTCAGTCAAATTAGCTTGATAACTAGTATCTGAAAAGGTAAAAGATACCTTGTCATTGATCTGGTTTGTTATGGTACCCTTTATAGTTATTGAACTTGGGTCCTTGCCACATGCAATAAATAGAAATGCTAATAAGCTAATAATATATAATATATTGGTTCTCATTTAACAAATTTAAGTTCTTTTGTCTTACGTCTGTAATTAATTATTCACTACATTCAGTTGTAAATAAAATCATATTATTTTCACAAAGTAAATAGGGCGAGAAATATGAAAATACTGACAATGACTAAAAATATAGAAGAATTCATTCTAGGTATCAAAAAACCAAAGGATCATTGGAAGAAATATAGAGTTCCTAAGAATAGTAAATAGTAAATATATCGATTTCCAACCGCATTCATGATCATACTGGTCAATCTCTTTTAGAATATAATATATATCTTGATTAATTCTGTTGAACACCATTTTTATTGAAAATTTTTCAACGCTATTATTTACATTGTTGAATAATAACAAGTAATGTCAAATATCATGATGCCGTTCATTCTTTTGTTTGGAGTTTGTATTTGCTCTGGCCAGGATATATTTTTTATCAATCATCTCATAGAAAATGATCAAGAGGTTTATAGACCGTTTACCAATGAACCTATAACTGGTAAGGTATATCGTTCTTTCAATGATCGCATTATAGAATCCAAATTTGTTGGTAACGTCAAGAGATCATATAAAGAAGGATCATGGACCAGATGGTGGGAAAATGGGAGTAAGAAGATTCATGGAAAATATAATAATGGTATCAAAGAGGGCTTTTGGCATGAATGGGATGAAAAAGGTTTTTTACGGTTTGAGTCCCTTTATTACAAGGGCAATGTTATTCAATTAAAAAACTGCTTAGTTGATACCTGCGATTCTATATGGATTCAAGACAAATTTCGCATCAAATTTTAAATGATTGATTCTTCTTTATTTATCATCATCTAGAAAATAGAATGGTAAAAATAATCACTGATCACTCCATTTTTGAAGCGCCAAGAAAGAATCCAAAGAATTATAAGTAAATATGTTTGCCTACCTACCTATATTATGGAAAATGTTCATCGTAAGAGAGATTAATGGTCAATAACTCTGTTCAGCCTATGATCTCAACGTATATTTGATGGGGTATCTTTATATCTCACTAAGTGCTCTTTCATATTGTATCATGTCAATATTCGTAAAATTGGCAGGAAATGAATTGATGACCATTCAGATCGTATTTGTTAGGGGTTTGATAACCCTGATTATCACATTTTTTATTTTAAGATATAAGAGAGTTACTACTTTCGGCCATAATCGAGCTGTGTTGATGATAAGAGGATTGGTCGGCACCGTAGCTCTTTTTCTCGTCTATGAATCACTCCAACGATTGTCACTACCAGAGGCAACCGTTATACAGTATCTATATCCAATATGTACAGCACTATTTGCCTCACTAATAATATCAGAGCATATTGGGAAGATATTATATCTTGCTATAGTGGTTGGTCTGGCTGGCGTGTATGTTATATTGGACTTTCCATTTCTTGGTTCTGTAATAATTCCCAGGTTGGATGCAATGATCGCATTATCTGGTGCATTTCTTACAGGTCTGTCCTATGTTATGGTCAAGAAAGCCTCTCAATTGAGAGAATCCCCCTATGTGATCATGTTCTATTTCCCATTGGTCACTGTTCCAATAAGTTTATTATTTCTTCCAGGGAATTGGATAGTCCCAAGCACATCTGCCTGGTTCTATTTGATTCTGGTTGGCATCAGTTCCCAATTAGGGCAATTGTTTCTGACGTATGGATATGAGATCCTCCCTGCAAGTAGGGCGGCCATGACCAGCTATCTACAGGTGCCTTTCTCAGTTATCGCTGGGATAATTATCTTTAACGATGTCATTACGATCAATTTCATGATAGGAACGATTATGATCTTATCTACAATAATATTGATCATCAAGAATGATGATGTTACGGTCCATGGAAATCCCTAAGGTATTGGAAGAATATTTACATTTTGTTACAATATTATAATCAATTATATTTGCTGGCCTTCTCGTCGAGGAATTCGAGAATCTGCCCTCGTAGTTCAATGGATAGAACAAGTGCCTCCTAAGCATTAGATGCAGGTTCGATTCCTGCCGAGGGCACAATCAATATAAAAGAAAACGAGACTATGTTAAGACCAAAGAAAAAAATAACTAGAAAAGAAATCCAAAGAGATCCATTTCTTGAAACTGTAGATCAAGCTCAGGCCCATCTTGAGGAAAATAGATCAAAATACTTACAACTAGGGATAGTCCTGTTGATCCTGTTGCTAGGTTATAATATCACTACAAATAGAAAATCTCAGAGAGATATTGATGCCAGTGCATCCCTTGGCGATGCACTCCTGACACTTGACAATGATGATCTCACCACAGCACAATTTCAATTTGAAACTGTTCTCAATGAATTTGATAACACACCAAGCGCATCTGTAGCAGGATATTACCTCGGAAAGATAAATTATAATGCAGGCAATATGGAAGAAGCGGGGAGGTACCTAAATTCATACATTAAGGTTAGTCCCAAGGGATTTTTAGCACCATCTGCAACTATAATGCTTGCGGATATATCAGCCAATGATGATCAACTGAAAGAGGCCATTCAAATACTCAATAAGGGAATTAGAAATGTTAACTCAAAAAAAGACCTTAGGCTATTGAGATTACGTAAGGCTGAACTTGAATTGAGACAAGGTAATAAAGAAATTGCCAAGTCAATAGTTGAAGAATTACTATTAGAAGATGGAATTACTAATTGGAACAAACAAAGAGCTCAGGAGATCGTGGGTAGAATTGTAAGTTAAATCCTTGTAAAAAAGTAACATAAATCGTACTATCGCGGGCTGAAAAGCGGGTTAAAAACCCGCTTTTCTTTTGTATAGACAATGAATGATGCACTAAAAAATATTGTTGAGCCACTTTTAGCTCCGGATCAGGTCCTGTTGGATGCAACCGAGGATGTGCGTGGAAATTTCATTAGAATCACCATTGATTCAAATAGATCTCTTACCCTTGGTGATACGACGAATCTTACACGTTCTCTTAGAGAAGCTGGAGAAATAGACTCAAGATTCCCAGAAGGATTCAGACTTGAGGTATCGACTCCAGGACTAGATTCTCCACTTGAACATCCATTTCAGTATAAGAAAAACGTGGATAGAGAATTGGATATTGTCTATGTGGAAAATGAATTGGATATCAAGGTCACTGGTAAGATAATCAGTGCAAATGACAATTCATTTGATCTGAGCACAATAGATAGAACGATTTCACTATCATATGGCCAGATCAAGACTGCAAAGGTCAAAGTATCTTTCAAATAAAAATTAGGAGGACGTTTTGGTAAATAGAGAATTGATAGAAGTTTTTTCAGAGATTGCAAGAGAGAAGAACGTTGAGCGATCAGAATTGGCCACAATCCTAGAAGAACTATTTTTATATGTTATAGAAAAAGAATATGGTGATTCATCCAATTGTAGTTGTATTGTCAATCTTGATAAGGGTGAAATAGAGATATACGCTGAAAAGACAATTGTTAAGGAAATAGATGACTATAAGGTAGAAATTACTTTAGAAGAGGCTATTGAAAAGGAACCGGATGCTGCAGACCTTGAAGTCGGTGATGTTTTTGTAGAGGTTATAGATCCCAGAGTGTTTGGACGTAGGTTGGTTGTTACTGCGAAACAATTTTTTGCACAAAGATTGAGGGACGTAGAGCGGAATTATATTTACGAAGATTACGTAAATAGAATTGGCGAAATTGTGATTGGTGTTGTCCATCAAGTACAAAGAGATGGAATATTCATAAATATTGAACAGGCTGAATTAAGAATGCCAAAGACCGAGCAGATTCAAATGGAACGATACAGACGTGGTGAAACTGTTCGTGCAATAATCAAGTCTGTTGAGGTTACTGCAAAAGGTCCCGATATAATTGTGTCAAGGAGTGATAATCATTTTCTGTACAAATTATTTGAACTTGAGGTTCCGGAGATAGAGGATGGCATAATCGAGATTACCTCTATTGCACGTTATCCAGGTGAAAGAGCAAAGATCATTGTGAAATCAAATGATCGTAGAATAGACCCAGTTGGTGCGTGTGTTGGTATGCGGGGTAGTAGGATACAGGCTATTGTCAGGGAATTGAACAATGAGAAGATTGATATAGTTAACTTTAGTGAAACCAATGAAATTCTAATCAGTAGAGCTCTCTCACCAGCAAAGCCTTTGCAACTGTATATTGATGATGATAAAAGATATTGCGTAGCTCTTTTTGATGATGACAGTCTTGATGCTGCTATTGGAAGAAATGGCATGAATGTGAATCTTGCATCTAAGATCACAGAGTATAAGATTGATGCATATGGTGTCAAACAATATGAACGAATCCAAGAAGATCAAAAAACTGCTTTATTGGATATTGATGGTGTTGACTCTAAAATATCAGAATCACTCGATAGATCAGGAATATCACTTGTATCAGATCTACTAGACGCAGATATGGATGAACTTTTATCCATCAAAGGCGTCGATGAGGAATCATTGGATATTGTCTATGAGTCGGTGCAGAAATTTATAGAGAGAGAGATTGAACCTGAAAAAGACTCTGAAGAGTTAGACCTAGCTTCCCTTGGTATCGATTTAGATTTAGAACACATTCCGGAAAAAGTCGTTGAAAAAAACCCTGCGGATGAAGAATCTGAAGAGAACCCTGCGGATGAAGAATCTGAAGAGAAC
>Ga0208639_1000240_pt1 | contig 42760 bp, 24 predicted proteins | sample ETNtaG_33_FD_185772 | JGI IMG/M metagenome (GOLD analysis project Ga0208639, IMG submission 185772) | Marine microbial and viral communities from oxygen minimum zone, Eastern Pacific Ocean - ETNP201310SV76 (SPAdes) (version 2) | ecosystem: Environmental > Aquatic > Marine > Oceanic ...
ATCATGATATTGGATGGGGAATGAATCCAACTGGTCTAAAATTCTTTTTAACCTATGCAAATGGAATGCCAGGTTTGCCAGCAATGAATATTCAAGAAAAACCATCATTTGCTGAATTTAAACGGTCTGCAATAACTCAGTTTGTTAAAAAAGCCTCTATGAGGATCAAGGCATATCAACCTAATTGTATTGTTTCAGCCGCTGTTAAACCAAATATATATAATGCCCGAAATACTTTTGGGCAAGAATGGGACCTATGGCTTACTGGTGGATATATTGATTGGGCCGTTCCAATGAACTACACAGGGAGTAATCAGTTATTTGATAATAACCTAAAAATAATAATGGATAACATACCTAGAAGACATACTGAGAAAATAATCATGGGAATTGGTGCATATAATCAAAAATCCAGATCAACTGGTCAAAAAATCTACAGAGTAGGGAAGGGTAATTATGGTGGTATAAGTTTATTCTCTTATACGGTTTTTCAAAAGAACCCTTCATATGCAAAACAGTTAATAAAGTATTTAAAATAAGTTTAATTTTAATTATGAAACGTGAAATTCATCCACCTACAGGAAACCATTTAAATTGTAAGAATTGGCAGATTGAAGCTGCTTACAGAATGATACAGCATAATCTTGATCCTGATGTTGCAGAGTTACCAGATGATTTGATAGTCTATGGTGGAAAAGGAAAGGCGGCAAGAGATTGGGACTCATTTGATGCCATTTTAAAGACCTTGGAACGTCTTGAGCCTGATGAGACCTTATTGATCCAATCTGGTAAACCAGTTGGAGTGGCTAGGACACACACACATTCTCCAAGAGTATTGATCGCAAACTCTAATTTGGTCCCAAAATGGGCTAACTGGGATCATTTTAATAAATTAGAGAAAGATGGACTAATGATGTTCGGCCAAATGACGGCTGGCAGTTGGATCTATATTGGTACTCAAGGAATATTACAAGGAACGTATGAAACATTCATAGCAGCTTCAAAAAAACATTGGGCTGCAAATGACCTAATTGGGAAATTGGTGATAACTGCAGGCTTAGGTGGTATGGGGGGAGCCCAGCCTTTGGCAGTGACAATGGCTGGTGGTGTCATTATCTGTATTGAAATCGATCCTCATAGAATAAAAAGGCGTCTTGAAACAAATTATTTAGATATATCGACTCATTCACTAGATGAAGCTTTAGAAATGGCACAAAAAGCATTGAATAATAAAAGGCCTTTGTCCATTGGCCTCCTTGGAAATGCTGCTGATATTATTCCAAAACTAGTAAAAAATGATATTGTTCCGGATCTAGTGACAGATCAGACTTCTGCTCATGACGAATTGATAGGCTATATTCCAAATAATTATACCTTAGAAGAAGCTGAAGAATTACGTAAGTCAGATAAAAATAAATATATATCGGAATCAAAACGTGCGATGGGTGAGCATGTACAGGGTATGTTGGACCTCAAAGATAAAGGGGCAATTGTCTTTGATTATGGGAATAATATAAGAGCACAAGCAGTGGAAGCTGGTGTCCATAATGCCTTTGATATTCCAGGCTTCGTTCCCGCATATATCAGGCCCTTATTTTGTGAGGGGAAAGGACCTTTTCGTTGGGTCGCATTGTCCGGTGAAGCGGATGATATATATAAGACAGACCAAAAATTACTTGAATTATTCTCTGAAGATAAGGGATTATGCAATTGGATAACAATGGCTCGTGAAAAAGTTAGATTTCAAGGCCTACCATCAAGAATATGTTGGTTGGGTTACGGGCAAAGAGAAAAATTCGGTCTAGTGTTGAATGAAATGGTTCGTTCAGGGAATTTATCTGCACCAATTGCAATTGGTAGAGATCATTTAGATTGTGGGTCTGTGGCTTCTCCCAATAGAGAGACAGAGGCAATGAAGGATGGTAGTGATGCAGTTGCAGATTGGCCATTGCTCAATGCTTTGCTCAATACAGCAAGTGGTGCGTCTTGGGTCTCATTTCACCATGGTGGCGGAGTCGGTATGGGATATTCTTTACATGCTGGCCAAGTTATTGTAGCTGATGGTTCTGTTGAAATGGATCAAAGACTGAAAGCGGTGCTGACCAATGATCCAGGCATGGGAATCTATAGACATGCAGATGCTGGTTATTCAGATGCAATTAATAATGCTAAAAAATGGAATGTTGATATTCCAATGCTAGATCAATAACACAACCTGCAGTCCTTCTTGATAAAACTCAAAAATATTGGACAACTTGTAACTTATAATTCTTTGTCAGGGTTAATGGATGTAAGAGAAAATATTGAAATAATCATTGAAAAAGATAGGATCATTGAAATTGGTTGTGATCTAAGAAAAGTTGATAATTCCATTGATTGTAATCAGATGCTTGTATCTCCAGGTTTTGTAGATCCACATACACATCCGGTTTTCTATGGTAGTAGAGAGGATGAATTTCATATGAGATTACAAGGTCATAGCTATGAAGAGATAGCTGCATTAGGAGGTGGAATCTTAAATAGTGTTTCAGATGTAAGAAAAGTTAATGAATCAGAACTTATTTCTAGACTGAGAACTCGAATGGATAGATTCTTGAAAATGGGAACCACAACTATAGAATGTAAAAGTGGATATGGTTTAAATACAAAGTCAGAGCTTAAGTCACTTAAAGCTATACATGAAGTAAATATGAGGCACCATATTGATATGATTCCTACCTTTATGGGTGCTCATGCTTTTCCAGAAGAATTTAAGGATGATCATGAAGGATATGTTGACCTTATATGTGATGAAATGATACCTGAGGTCTCAAAGCAAGGCATAGCAATATTCAATGATGTTTTTTGTGAAAATGGTTATTTTGATGTTGATCAGACTCGTAGAATCCTAAATGTGGGCAGTGAGTATGGCCTCATTCCAAGATTACATGCTGATGAATTTGAGGATTCAAATTCAGCTATGATAGCAGGAGAGATAAATTCAATCACTGCAGACCACTTGATGATGGTTAGTAATGATGGTATAAATGCATTATCAGATAATGGGGTTATTGCCACTTTATTACCTGGTACGACATTCTTTCTTGGAAAAACAAACTATGCACCATATTTAAAGCTAAAGAATGCAGGTGTTGAAATTGCTCTTGCAACTGATTATAATCCTGGTAGTTGCAATATTCAATCAATGCCATTTATAATTGCACTGTCTTGCATTTATCTTAAGATGGATATTTTAGATGCAATGAAGGCAGGCACGATTTCTTCAGCTAGGTCTTTGATGTTAGACAAGGAGATAGGGTCAATAGAGGAAGGTAAGAAGGCCGATCTGATCATTTGGGATCTGAATAGAATTGAACAGATTCCATATACCATCAATAATCATCCAATAAGACATGTCCTAAAAAATGGTGTTAATGTATTTACCGCTTGATTGTCCGACGGACAAGGGCGTAAAATTCGCTCCAACATTTTATAAAGAACTATGAAATCTAATCGAATAATATTTATCTTGTTCCTGAGTTTACTACTAAATGGATCCTCCCTCTTTGCGAATTACGCATTCAAGAAGAAGGTGAAGGATGTATGTAAATCCTATCGAATATCCATGGAGTCATCTCAACTATCCCTTGATCCTGAAGAAGTTGGAATAAATATGGAAAGCGGTAGAAATAACTTTGAAATGTTTATGCTCGTTGGTTTTGCATCTGTTGGGCAAGCAATTGCTCATCAAAAACAGATGGGTTTATCAAATGCGTATATTCCAGGCATGGTTCGCGTCAGTGTGGACGTGCCTGTCTCAAAAGGAGAATTCAATACATTCGTGGCCACTTGCAATGCAGATATGGCCATCTCGTTAGCTGACGGGCGTATGGACTCATCCGAGTTCATGCAGGAAATCATGAAAAACATGGAAATACTGTAAGGAGTCATAATGCTGCAAGATCCTAATTCAATGATGGGACTATTAACTCAATACCTGAGAGCAGTGGGCTGGTCTGTAGCTGCTGCAGTGGGCTTTGCCTTTGGTATCGGTATCGCGTTAAAGGTCTTTGACATGCTATCAACTGATATTGACGAATGGGAAGAGATCAAGAAGGGAAACATGGGTGTCTCTCTTATCTTCGTTTCTTTGATCGTGATGGTGGGGCTATTGGTCTATAAAGTAATTTAGTTCACGATAGGCATAAAAACATAAAAGTCCTTTCCATGGAAAGGACTTTTATATTATCGATGATATTCTCTCCAACGATAGCTTATCGATCTCATCAAAGTCAGATAATAGAGGTGAATCTATATCTAACACCGCTTTGACCTCTTTATTATGAATGATCGGTACTACGATTTCAGATATTGTATCAGAATCACATGATATATAGTTAGCATAAGTTCTAACATCATCAACAACAATGGTCCTTTTTTCTTTGGCTGATGTTCCACATACACCAAGACCTATAGGTATGTGCGTACATGCTAATATATTGCCCTGATAAGGTCCGATCTCCAATATGTTAGGACCTCTCATAACATAGAAGCCACAGAAGATCCAGTGGCCAAATTCCATATGCAAGACAGCTGATATCAATGACATTTTTGCCTCGAAGGATAATGCTAGATCACCAGAGAAGGCTGTCTCAATTTTTCTTGATACTTTATCATATTTATTCTTTTTATCCATTAGATCAACAATAGATAAAAGTACATAATGATTGGAGCAGTAGTCGTATTCAATAGATTGACTGTATCATTATTGATACAGGAATAGCCAGAGATCAAAATGGTCTTTTTAGCCTTTGTCTCAACGATATTACCATTTGAGTCTTCATATTTGCCTTGTAAAGTTGCTCCAAGTATTGAATCAAATAAAGCTGCAAGAAAGCCAGATAAGATAATACCGTATGTTATTTTGCTTGGTATTGGCATCAACCACCACACGGTAAGACCAATAATGCAACTCCCCATTAGAGACCCTAAAGTTCCAATGCGAGTTACTCCACCAGATAGACCATGGTCTATTGGCTTCAATGATATAATGGACAAAGGTTTATACTTTGAAAGTTTTCCGAATTCAGTGGCCCAGGTATCTGACATTGCTGCAGCGATACTTGAAAAAAATAAAAAAATAAGAATTGGGTTTTCATTGAAATGATCCAAAGTGCATATTAATAATGCAATGCCTCCATTTGCATAAACTTGAATTATATCCCTTCTTGAACCTTTTGTTATGTAGAATGAGGTATTCTTTAATATTTTGCTTAATAATGAGCTTAGGATGAAAAAAATGGCTATTGGTATGAGATAATATTGGTGCCCAAGCATTACTATGATGATTCCCATTACAAGTCCACCAGAAAATCCACTTGATGTTAGAGCTTTTAATAGATATGCAATATATAAAAGGAAAATGATCACAATGATCATTACAATCTTCTCTGATAATAATACATCGATCATTAGTTCCTGAGAAGAAGGAATTATTTCAAAAAAGCCGATCATAAATAGCATAGTTACAATAGGAATGGAAATATTATCAGAACCTTTAGAACTGGTGATCTCTGCAATTGTTGCGCCAGTTGCAGTAAAAACTGCAAAGAGAAGCAGGTACATATTTGAATAGTTAAATAGGAGTTGACTTATGAAATAAACTAAGAATAGGGCACTGAAAAAGAATGCTACAGTACCTTGCAGTGTCTTCTTATCATCCCAAACAATAAATTCAATCTTGTTTGATGTCCTTTCTCCGATAAAGGCTGCAAATGGGTCCGACAATGCGAGTAATGATAGGCTAATGATCATGAATTCAGTGTATTGCCAAAACCCCATGGTTAAGATCAGATATGCAATTGGGAAATAAATCGTTCCATAAGTGATCCTTCTTTGAGAGTGGATACCCTTGAACCTTTTATCATTGTAAGCAAGAACATTTAAGATGATGAATGCCAATGCAAGCATGGATGGTTCATTTGATCTGGAAAAGATCAGTGGTGATAGTGTGACCAGTATTCCTATGGTGACATGAACCAATCGTCGGTTGGATTCAGGTGATAGGAAACCAAAGTTCAATATCAATTCGCTTCCTATGACAAAGGTCAGTATCGATACTAATAATATGCAAAAGGTCCACCATTCATTTTCAAATGGGAGCCATAACGGAAATTCCATCCTTAAAATTATTCTATGAGTTTATAAATGGCAACGGCTTAACAATTTTAAAAAAATAGTTTAATTTTATATAATCATTTTGGAGAGATATAATGTTGGTTTCAGTCAATGATTTCGTAAAACGTCAAGTGATGGGCTCTGGAAAAACATATGCAAGGACATTGAGCTTTGAACAAGTGGCAGATCATGCCAGATCTCAGATGCAAAGAGAGATGTATAGGCCAGGCTATAGAGACGGTGTTAGGATAGTTATGGTCGAAGAATCCCTTGCTGGTGATTTTGTATGTCCATTTATTGAATTAGGTAAGGATACTAAGCTATGTTCAAGATTGGTCCGTAGACGACCAGAAGAAGAGTATTACATACAGACCAGGGCACTGAATGGCACACCAGTAAAAACAGGTAAAGTAGAACTTATATTATACAGGCATGATGTATTGTTTGAAAATGATGAAAATACTACTTCTTCAGAATGGGAATTGATCAGCATCAATGCTATTCCTGAGGGGCTTGATTCATTACCAATGGGTCCGGTGACCATGATGAGAAATCAATTGAATTTAATTGGAGGTACCAAAGCATCATATCTTTCAGAGGAATGGGCTGAATCTGTAAGATTTTGGCAAAAATATGTTCCATTGGAACCAAAAAATGAAGATGCATAAAAAGGTTTACAATTAAACAATGAATAATTAAGTTCATCTATAAGGCCATTTAGGTAATCCACAGTTAATTTGGCTAAAAAAGAAACCGAGGTAACATAATGCGGAAGTTATGCACTCCAAGCCTGTTCTCATATAGGTGGAGTTCCATCATCACACTGATTTTATTCATCTCCTCTGCACTAGGGCAAGGATATGAGGTAGTTGGTCGTGCATTTGATGAGTCAGGAAAGAAAATAGGTCCTGTTAGATTGGTCTTATATGATCAAGATAAAAAGAAGGTCATTGAGGTAGAAACGCCCAGTAGTGGAAAATTCAAATTAAAGAATATTCCTGATGGTAAATATGTTTTGAACATCTACGGGCCAGAAGGGCATGGTATCACAGAGAATATTACTATCAGTGGTGCGAAGATAACAGACCTTGAACCTCAATTGAGATCTAATCCAGACCAGGTCCAGGTCAAGATGGAGGCTGCGGGCAATGGGGCGTCATTGAATTGGCAGACCCTGTCAGGTTCTACAGAGTATATTGTTTATAGAGATAATAAGGAAGTAGGGACGGTTCGTGAGACCTTTTATCTTGATGCTGTAGGCCCAGGTCAGACATTCGCATACAATGTCGTTGCAGTAAAATCAGATAAGTCCATGGGGGGAAGGTCAATTACTGAATATGGAAAAGCATCGATGGCCCCACCTGAAAATGTGACTGCTGAGATTAAGAAGAATACGGTTAAGTTGGTCTGGGATGCTGTGCAAGATGCAACAGGCTATGCAATATATAGGGATGGAGAGAAGGTCAACTCAAATCCAGACAATGAATACACTGACTTTAAGTTAAAATTCGATACAGAATACTCATATACGGTTTCAACGCTTGATCATCACTCTGATGAGGGTAATCAATCGGCAAGCATATTCTCATCTACACATCCAGAAATTGCAAAAGTTAAAGGTCTAAAGGCTGAGAGCGGAGCCAATCAAGTTGCTCTTAGCTGGAAGACAGCAAATAATAGTATCAGTTACTATGTCTATCAAAATGGGACTCTCATTGACTCGACCACCAGTTTGACAGCGAGTATCACAACTGAGGCAGGTGCAGAAAATTGTTTTACAGTCGCAGGTGTTGACAAATATGGTTCTGTGGGTTCCAAGTCAGATGCCAAATGTGACAAAAGTCAATTCAGTCCTCCGGATACGATAAATGCAGTGAATGACAGAAGAAATAATAATTTGATCACTTGGAATTTTGTTGAGGGTGCTAGTTCATATAACCTATATGCAAATGGCAAGTTGCAGACCAATACGACCAAAAATGAGATCAATCTTAAGAAATTAAAATGGGAGACTGAATACGCTTACTACATCACTTCTTTGACCGAGGATGGAATAGAAGGGCCACCATCACCAGAATATAAGGCCACAACACCCAGCATATATATCATTGAAGGTCTCCTTCTTGATGAGACCGGAGATGCGAACAATGTCGATCAGGCGAAGGTATTTCTCTATGATTCATCAGGAACTAATATGTTGGAGGAGTTCGTTGTATCAAGGAACGGGAAATTCAGGTTTGACAAGGAGATCATAGCTGATCATTATACCATAATGGTCTATGGAAATGGAAGTGGAAATGGTGGTGATAGGGTCCATGTGACGAATGCAGATATTAAGGATCTAAGCATTGATCTATCCACAGAAGGACTAAGGCCAGATGTCTGGGTTGAGAGAGGAGTGGGGCAGCTTACGGTTCATTGGTCAGATATTCCTCAGGCAAAATCATATAACATCTATAAGAATGATAGACTGATCCAAAATATCACTGGAGACACATCATACGTCGATATTGTGGCTCCAGGGGTTCCAACGTCCTACATGGTTCGTTCGATCGACCTGTATGACCTAGAGGGACCAACATCGAACATAGTTACAGAAAAAGCATCCTTTCCGCCACCAGATCTTTCGATCTCTGTTGTTGCAGGTGGTTATACGGTAGAAGGTAGTGGACGTCATATAAACCTAAGTTGGCCTGAGGTACCAGGAGTAGAGAAATATGCTCTTTACAGAGATGGTGAGCTACTTGCCAAGCAATCAGAATTGTTATATGAAGAGAAAGATCTAAAATGGAGTACGACCTATGTCTATGGAATCAATTCCATAGACGCAGATGAAATCGAGGGTGTGAACTTCGTTGACTCTGTCACAACTCACCCTGAAGTGTCCGCACCGATCTTCAAGTTAGAGGGTAAGGTAAATTCAGTTGAGATAAGTTGGGAAGCAATCCCTGGTATGGCAGGGAAATATAAGATCTTCAGAAATGGTGGCAACATAGCCGATCTAGATGCACTTAGTTTTATAGACCCTGTTACTCCTGGGACAGAATATTGTTATACGGTAGCGGCAGAGGATACCTTTAAGACGGTTGGCCCTGATGCTGAGATTCAATGTCAAAAAGGTTATTTTGCACCTCCTGGTAATTTCACAGGTAGAGTTCTTAGAAACTATGCCGCATTTACATGGGAGCCTGTCTTGGCCGCAACGGGCTATCGAATCTATAGGAATGGTGAACTGATCTTCGATACTCCAGAGGCCACAGAATTTGTTGATTCAGATTTGAAATATGATACTTATTACACTTATGAAGCATGCAGTTATGACCAAGAGTTGGATGAAGGCCCTAGAATAACATATCCTGTCACGACACATGAAGAGATCTTGGCCGTCGAATTGACAGCGGAAGCAGACTTGGAAAAGATCACTCTGAATTGGGAAAGATCAAACCTTCGTGTTGATCATACCTATAGGATCTATCGAGATGGGGAATTGGTCACGGGAACTACGAATACGACCTATGAGGACTTTGTCCCTCCGGGTAAATTCTATTGTTATGATATAAAGGTCAATGATAAATACGATACTGAAGGCCCTGCCTCAAATTCAGAATGCAAGAAGGTAATGGTCAATTACCCAAGGATGCTTCAAGTTACAGGAGATGTCAGGAGAGTCATGTTCAGTTTTAAGCAAATGGTCGGTGCTGTGGGATATAATATATATGAAGTAGACAAAGAGACAGACTCAACTACCTTTCTCACGAAGACCAAAAGTACAAATTATCAGCACAAGGGCCTGGACTTTGATACTGAATATTGTTATCAGATCGCAAGTGAGGATGGAGATGGAGATGAGGGCCCAAGATCACCAACAATGTGTGGATATGTACTACCGCCTCCTCATCTTACACTGATCGAAAAGAAGTTCATGGAGAATACTGGCAATGGCATGCTAGATGGTCGTGAGAATGGATGGGCAATATTCAAGGTTGTCAATGATGGTAGAAGCCCTGCAAGAGAACTAAGACCATGGCTCAAACCAGAGGCTGGCACTATGACTCCGTCGTTGAAGATCGATTCTGTTGAGACCATCCCTATTCTTGCTGTAGGTGACACGGCCCAAATAGAGATCGCAATATATGCAAAACTAAAGATCGAAAGTGGTGATAGGAATTTCTTCTTTAGGGTAGAGGAGTTTTCTGGACAGCATCTTGAACCAGAGCCCATATCATTTCCAACACTAAAGGTAACACCTCCAAACCTTGTGGTCACTGATTTTGCCATAGACAATGAATGGGGACAGCATTATGTGCCTAAGAATGAAGTGGTCACAATGACAATTAGGGTTCAGAATCTTTCAGTAGGTTTAACGGATACTGCTAGCATCAAATTTAGTCGTGATAGTTCTTTCATAACAGATGATGAGGATGAACTCCATGAGTTTGGTCTAATTACTGGTGGAGAAAAGATCGATCTGAGCTTTGAGGTCCTTACAAGAGAAGATAACTTTACAATAAAACTTGATCTATATGATTATTTTGAGACAAGGAAGACAGTTCCACTATATATAGAGACGATGAAGATCTATAAGGGAAAGAATGACCTGATATTCTATGAGACACCCTTTCCAAAAGACCTATCAATTGGAGCGAAAACTGTCGTGCCTGAGATAATCACCAATATACCAAGAGCATCCCTTGACACTGAGACAATAGGAATAGTATTAGGTAATCTTGCATTCTGGGACTCCACTATTGTGAGCAAACCCTCTACACAAGAGAATGTAAAACAGGTCAGAGAGTACTTTCACGGACTTTTTGGCATGGACGACCATGAGATGGTCCCTAGTCAGTATTGGTTGTTCAATGATGGCATATCCAGTAGTGATTTTAGATCTATTTTTGATCCTAGCGTGGGATATATAAAAAAGAAGATCGTATCGAATCTTGAGTATTCTGTAAAAGATAGTTTAGATCTATTAATTTATTTTTCAGGTGAGGGGACAACGCATAATGGTGAAAAGGTCCTCATGCCCTATGATGCAAATTCTAAGAATAGCCTTACATTCTTCCCTTTGAAGAACCTCTACTCAGACCTTGCACATATTCAATCAATGCCAGAGGTAGGTAATGTAACATTGTTCATGGATGTAGATTTTAATAACGCTGCGTTCGAACAAAATATTGTTAAAAAGGTTGAAGTGGAAGAAGATGCAAAGAAAAAGAAGAAAAAGAAGAAAAAGAAGAAAAAATCTGAAGAGCCTGTTGTAACTCTACCAAATGATTTGATGCCTCCAGAATCCATAACAGTATTTTTTGCATCAGATGTCTCTCAATTAGCCTACGAACACCCAGACCAAGGCAGTAGTATGTTTACCTATTATCTTCTCAAAGGTTTAAGAGGTGATGCGGATAATGGTGACAAAAGGGTCACGGTGTCAGAATTACATAATTATGTATTGAAAAATGTAGAGGATACGACCAAAACACTTTATAAGGACCTTCCTCAGGTACCGATACTCTTTACATCCAATCCTGATCGGGTACTCTACAAACTCCCTTAGACGATCATTGCTTAATTATCAATGCAAAATCTCTATCCATTAATATTCTCTATAGCTAGAGTTGCACTTTTTGTATCTACATTCACACTCTCTTTCTCTCAGAATATTAGTGTCAGAGGCATAGTAAGAAACCCTGTTGATAAACCTGTAAAAAAGGCCGTTGTCACATTAAGAAATTTGAAAGATGAGGTCATTCACGAAGACCTTACAAATCGGAAGGGCGAATTTGATCTAGAGGACATTGAACCCAAGTTTTATTATTTGGTCATTGAACACGATGGTGAAGGCTCAAAACGTTTAAAGATCAATCCGAGAAAAAATACGAATGCAGACCTAACACTCTCCATATATCTCCAGGGGCAGGATGATAATGTAGAGTGCTATCTTTTTGGAGATGATCCTCCAACGTCCTTTGATCCAATCCTAAATATCAAAGATCTGGACATAAATACAGAACCAGAGCATATTGTGATAACTTGGAAGGATATAATACAGGCTAAACTATATACCCTATATGAGAATGGTGAGAAAGTATATGTTGGTGAAGATACCAGATTTGAAAAAGATGTATACCCCGGTAATGAGTACTGCTATACTGTCCAAGCATCAGGAAATTATGGTCTCCAGGGTGAATCGTCGCCATCCTTTTGTGGCAGTGCGCCAACCCAAAGTCCAAGGGATATTACCATAGAGGAATTAAAGAACTCACTCTCATTATCTTGGGGGTCTACTGAAGGTGCAATAAGTTATAAGATCTATCGGGATGATGAAGAATTGGATGTCGTCAATACAACCTCATTCTTTGATTCTGATCTAGAGTTCGCAAGAGAATATTATTATAAGATCACTGCAATAGATGGTATGAAAAATGAAAGCGCACCATCAATTGAAATAAAATCAAAGACACATGAATTCATTGATATTCCCATCCTTAGCTCAATGAACAGCAAGACCAATATCGTCTTGATATGGAATGAGGTTGATGGAGCAGTGAAATACAATATCTATAGAGATACAGAGCTCATTTCATCCACTGATGAGACAACATTTACAGATTCGATGCTACCAGGAAAGAAGTACTGCTATAGGGTGTCTTGCTTTGACCAATATGATATTGAGACTGAACTATCAAAGGACCATTGTACAAAGGTACCACTGACCCCACCCAAAGGACTCCAGGCAGATGCAGACGTTTCAAGCATGCACTTGAATTGGGATGAGGTGTCTGGCGCGGATTATTATATGATCTATGAGAGATTTGGTCAAGATTCGATCAAATATGTTGGTGAATCAAGATCCACCCAGTTTACAGTTGGATCATTGGATTTTTCAGCAGACGTATGTTATGTGGTCACATCTATTGATATGGATGGACAGGAAAGCGAGTTCTCTGAATCAGCATGCAATATCGTCTTTGACCCACCTCATTTCACCATACAAAGTGTCACAGTGAATGAGCCATCGGGGAATGGTATGATTGATGCACGTGAGAGAGGCAATATCCAATTTGCAATATTCAATGATGGGCAAAGTCCTGCTCATAATGTCATAGCATCAGTACTTCCAAAGGACCCTGATATCTTTCTTGTCATTGGAGAACCATTTACTTTGGATACATTGGAGGCAGGTAGGATAAAGTATATCAATATTGATATACAGGGGATGCTCCAATTGGAGACTGGGGAGCATGAGTTCGAACTATTACTTTCATCAAGGGAGAAGGTTGGTCTTGAGCTACCATATAATTTTAAAGTAGAGTCCAAATCAATGATCCCGCCTAAGATGATCATTGCAGATTTTGCGGTATCAAATGATTTTGGTACTCAATATATTCCTAAAGATGAGATAATTAAACTTACAATGCGTATTCAAAATGTTGGAGAAGGGGATACTGAATCAGTCTCAGTGCATTTACAGGAAAACAGAACATATATGACCCCTGAATTTACTGGAGATGTTACATTGCCAGCCTTTGGTCCGGGTGATTATATGGACATTGATGTTCCTGTGAGGAGTCCAGAGGATAATTTTGCGATTGAAGTTGAACTTGTTGATTATCTAGGTCGAAGAACAGACCAACGAATAGACCTGGAGACCATGAGGAATTATCGGTCTCCAATGGAACTGACCATTCAAGATATTGGTGCAGATTCGGTTGTCTACTATCCAGATGAATTAGGTGAGGTTGATGTTGATCGTCGCATTCCGTTGGGGCGCAAGAATCCAAATGGACTTGCCGTTATTATAGGGACTCAGGAATATGAGGATAAGCACTATGAATATCTGGAATATGCCGATCGTGATCGTGATGTGATCAGAAAGTATTTTAGACAGGCCTTTGGTTTTTCTGACTTTCAAATGTTACCGTCAAAACCATGGCAGATGGAGGGTGGGCCATCAGGAGATGAGTATCGAATGATCTTCGATCCGTACCAGGGAGACCTAAGAAAAAGAATTATATCCGCGGAAAAATACTCAGAGATGGATGAGATCGATCTCTATGTTTACTATAGGGGATATGGTGAATGGGTAAATGGAAGACCTTTTTTGATTCCACGAGATGCTAAGTTTGATCGTGATATCACAAAATATCCTCTTGAGGAGATGTTAAGCAGCCTTTCGAGATTATCAGTTCTCGGAAGTCTCAGGACCATTACTCTCTTTCTAGACATTACCTATATGGATCCTGAGAGATCTTCTGGCTCTCTATGGGATTATCCAGATCTCCCAGAAAAGATCTCCATATTAAGTTCTAGTTCAAATGGTGAGACGTCTCAAATCTATATAGATAAGAAACACAGTTTTTTCACCTATAGCTTGCTCAAGGGTCTTGCAGGCAATGCCGATGATGGTAATAATGTCATAGACCTTGGAGAAGTGACTGAGTATGTTTATAAATTAGTACCTGAGAGCATTAGGACCCAGCCTGGAGCGCTCAGGCAAAATCCAAAATTCAATGGGACGGATTTGAAACGAATTGTACTTGATCTGCGTTAGAGTGTTATGATCTATCGTTTGTCTGGCCATTTGCTATCTATGGCATATGTATTATGTCTCTTATCATGTTCATCAAGTCCACCAATCTGGTTAGAATCCCGTCCACAAGACCAACTGTATTGGCATGGTATTGGTTTTGCATCATTTGATGGATCAAAAGATGCGAATACGTTGGCAAGGGAGTATGCGATCCATGAGATATCATCCCAGATAAAGGTGAATATATCATCGGAGATGGATGTCATCGTTAAAGATTTCAATGGTTCGATCGATAATGCAATTACATCCGTTATGAGATCAAGGGTCGACCTATTATTGCCGGAGCTAGAGTTCATGGGGCAGTATAAGAACAAGTCAGGTGTCCATTTTTATGCTAGATTGAACAAGGAAAAATACAGGTCAGCAATTGAGAGATTGAGGGAGAATGCCAAAAAGACAGTTCTAGGTCACATAGCAGAAGCAGATAAGAAATTTGGTGTACGTTCATTTTTACTATTACAAAAGGCATGGCTAGAGATACTACCATTCAACGATGAACCAATAGAGACATATTATGATGGCCGGACCTCAAATCTCTATTCATTGATCAAACAAAAATCTGATGAGTATGAAGGTAGATTATCCTTGGATGCAATATTAGAAAAAGACATGGTCAAAACATTTGTTGATAGGGCCAATTCAATCTCGATCCAGGTCAAAGATACTAAGGATGGTCGTTCAGTAGATGGTATTCCAGTAAACATATCCATGCTAGGAAAGGAACATACTTTATATTCTAACTCAAGGGGATTGATAGAGCATGATCTTGAAACATCATCACTGGCATCTTCATACGATGTGAGATTTAAATTGGATCAAGAGTCACTATATAAGGATTTTGACCATTCTGACCATCGCCTTGATATGAAACCTAGAACGCATTCTATCACTGTCAATGTGATACCTGCACATGCAACTTTGATATCATCCGAGAAGAATATCAATAGGATAATGGATCAGCCAATAATTGGTCCAGCCCTAAAAGAACATTTTAATCGTAAAATGGAATTTGTGAACAATGATCCAGATCTCATTATCAACATAGAGGCCAACACTGCACAAAAATCAAAGAGGATGGGAGCTAACTTCCCTTATTTTGTCTTTGGCAATGCTGTCATATCTTTTAAGGATGCAACCACCAATGTTGAGTTCTTCTCAACAGAAGTATCAAATATCAAGGGCGGTGATTTTGCATCACAACAGACTGCTGGTATTCGTGCGTATGATGCCATGGCAAAGCAGTTGATCTCTCAATTAGAGACATCGTTCATTTGGAATTAGGTAAATTAGGATGATATGGACATGGAATTGAACTATCTATCTAGAGAAAGCATTGGCAAGGGTGTGGCCATATTCTCTATTATAGCATCATTCATATTGATCTATCAATGGAAGGAATATGAGACGCGAGTTCTGAGTGAGGCCAAACAAGCGTCAGCCGATACTTTGAGTTATGATAATGATCGCTCAATAGAGACAGCGGAAAAAATTGACCTATTGGAAAAGATGGCCATGGCTGAACGTGAGAAGATCAAGGTCATGGTGGAACACGATAACTCTCCACTTACAAAGACATATCCAATGATCATGGATGCAACGAATTCATTTGATCCCGATGTTGGTGATGAGATTCAATATGTATGGAAGCAGATTGCAGGCGAATCAGTTGAGATAATGCCCAACCCCTTTTCAGGAAAGGTGAGCTTCGAGGCAGAGGCTGGTGAATACACCTTTGAATTGACTGTGGCAGACGATTATGGCTCCAAGGCCACAGTGACAAGAACTGTTGTCATTGAGCCTGAGCCTAACACGCCACCTGTCATCGATATGAAGGTTCGTCAGGGGTCAGAATTAAATTAGATATCGATGTTCTTAGTTTTTAACTTAGTATTCTACTTTTTGAACCAACTCAGATCTTTGGACATACATAATGAATAAACAGGTGGTGCTTGGTATAGATATTGGTGGCACGAATACGGTATATGGACTTATTGGTCAAGATGGGCATGTCCATCATCATGAGGAGATTCCAACCAAAGGATCATCGCCTGTGGAAGGCCTTATCGATAGAATAGAAGCCTCCATAAACGATATCCTTGACCAAAATTCAGAGAGTGAGCTCTTGGGTATTGGCATTGGAGCTCCCAATGGTAATCACTTCTCAGGCATGATCCAAGACCCACCAAACTTAAGTTGGGGCAATGTTAACGTCATTGATCTATTTAAAGATCGGTTCAATTGTAAGGTAGACCTGACAAATGATGCGAATGCTGCAGCATTAGGTGAGAAACATTATGGTATCGCAAAGGAAATGACCGATTTTGTTGTGATCACACTTGGTACAGGACTTGGAAGTGGGATATTTAGTGGTGGAAGATTGCTTTATGGACACGATGGCTTTGCCGGAGAGATGGGTCACATGCCCATTGAAGATGATGGCAGAGACTGTAACTGTGGAAATAAGGGTTGTCTGGAGTCATACGCATCTGCAAGCGGGATAAAAAAGACCATTAGAACCTTTCTCGATGATGACCCTGATGATGAATTCTTGAACAGCATCAATGGTGATAAAGTAGATGGATTCTTGCTGGATGCTGAATTTGACAAAGGAAATGACATTGCACGTAGGATCTATGAATATACAGGAAACAAACTTGGACAGGGTCTGGCACAGGCAGCAACCCTATTGAGTCCACAGGCATTCATATTCTACGGTGGTTTTAGTAATGCAGGAAACCGTATCCTGGATCCTGCAAAGAGATCTATGGATCGCCATTTGATCAATGGCCATGCCGGAAAGATAGACCTTCTCCGTTCGGGCCTTCCACAAGGTCAAGCGGGAATTTTAGGTGCTGCCTCCCTGATCTGGGCCCCTTAGAGTTTTATTCCATATTCTCAAACAGTGATGTAGTTAACGTTCCGCGCGCAAATTCTGTGCTATATTATGGTGCCATAATTTCATTATTGTTAACCAAACAGTAGAGAATAACATGATCCATGTTACAATACTAATGAGTTAATAGGAGCTAAAGGAAAGACTATGAGTAAGACCAATTTTACATTCCAATATGCAATTCTTTTTCTTTTTTCATACCTGCATGCCATAAACCCTCCCCAGTCAGGTGCGTTCCCGATAGGATTTTGGGATCAGATGGAGTCCCAAGAGATAGGCAGTGTCTATGGTGACTCTGGTTGGGTCAGTAAGATCGCACGATGGAGAGATGGAGATCTAAGAGATGCGCAGCTTGAGTTCAACATGCCAGTTCTCTTGGGAAAGTACTCAAATACGACGACTTATTTCACTGCACAAGATTTTCAGAACACGCTGTTTGATGATAACGCGACTGGTACGATGAGTGATTACTATGACGAGATATCCCATGGTGGTTTCACTGTTGATGGTACTGCGCATGGTTGGTACCAATCCACATACACCATGAGCGAGGCAAAGGCCAATACCAAGCAGTATGTGTCAGAGATCGCACAGCTCTCAGATCCTGATGTTGACTTTAGTCAATTTGATAATGATGGACCCGATAATATTCCCAATTCAGGTGATGATGATGGGTATGTGGATGGTATTGCAGTGGTCTATTCAGGTTGCGGGGCTGAATGGGGCCCAGGAAATGATAATCTATGGCCGCACATGAGCAGTCTCGGTAGCTATGATTATACCACTGGAGACGCCTCTGCCAATGGTGGCTATGTCATCGTTAGCAGTTACTTTGTCGCACCAGAGTTGGCAGGTGGTGGAGACTGTTATACCGATATCATCAGGCCCATGGGTGTCTACGCCCATGAGTTTGGACATATTCTCGGCCTTCCAGACCTCTATGATCGGAATGATGGCAATGGCTCTTCTGAGGGTATTGGTAATTGGTGCCTCATGGCCGGTGGGTCATGGAATGGTTGGGCTGGAGATACACCTGCTCATATGTCTGCTTGGTGCAAGCAAGAGATGGGCTGGATCGATCCGGTCGTTCTGGATGACGATCAATCAGGGTTGAGCATACCAGATGCAGAGAACAATGCCTATGCGCTTAAGATTTGGGAAGATGATTATCAATGGAGCCGTTATTTCTTGGTCGAAAATCGTCAGATGACCGGTTATGATGCGGGTCTACCCGCAAGTGGTCTCATGGTATACCACGTGGATGAGAATAGGCGCTACGGATCGCATCGCTGGAGCTCAGGCCCTGTGAATGATGACCACCTACATAAGTTCATTGATGTGGAGGCTGCAGATGGCAATGCGGACATGGACAATGGTGTCAATCGTGGAGATGATGGTGACCCATTTCCTGGCTCATCCAATAACATTGATTTTTCAAGCAATTCGAACCCAAACTCTCATCGATATACGGGTGATGCAACCGATATTGTCGTCACAAGCATCAGTGGCTCATCCAGTACGATGTCAGCTGACATATCACTAGAGTCTCAAAAGGGCATTCCGATCGTTTATGACCATGCCGGCATGTCAGGTTCGGGTTGGGGATATTCTTCCGAACAAGACCATTACGGAGGCGTCCTATTTGAATATCCAAGCACGGAAGAGCAAAATGGCTATCTGACAGAGGTTGACATTGGGTTTCGATATAGTGAAAGCTCCTATGTACTTTATGTTTATGATTCATTTGACGGTAGCGCACCAGGAAACCTATTATATGAGATCTCAGGCACTGCAAATAGTCCAGGGTGGCACTCCATACCCATTGACTCAGTATCGATACAGCCAGGACAGGAATTCTTTGTCACCCATAAGATAGTGGATCATACCTATGCTATTTCTTTTGATAAACTCACTGCACCGGCCTATCGATCCTACTTTTCAGGCGATGGTGCAAGTTATTCTGGCTCAATAGGGGATAGTTATAACATCAATCTTCGAGCAAAGCTCCGTAACCATGTACCTAATCTCGATCTATCAGGCTGTACTGACCCCTATGCTAGTAATTATGATCCAGATGCCACAATAGATGATGGCAGCTGCTATGGCTATCCAGATAATGGTGAATATTCTTTGAGTTTTGATGGAGTTGATGATGGTGTTTATGTAGATAATAACTACAATCTTCTTCCAATGTCTATGCAAGTTTCCTTTAAAGGTAATTTTTCAGGAGTACATAATGGTATTATTACTACTGATACCCCAGGTCAATATGGACAATCTATCGATGTGCATAACGGAAACCTAGGTGTAGAAGTTCAAAATGAATTTTACTATAGTGATATAGAGGTTTCTAATGATACATGGTATGATGCTACAGCAGTTTTTACTGATGGTGCCGTGAAATTATACATTGATGGTGTTTTAGAACTAGATCAATCGTTCTCTCAGGCGGCAAATGATAATGTTTCAGGAATGTATTTTGGAAGATATACGCAGGATGGAAACCTTTATTTTGCAAATGTAGTTATTTCTCATGCCGCTATTTGGGATAGAGCTCTTTCTATAGAAGAAGTTCAAAATGGTTTCAACTCTGAATTATCAGGAGATGAAGATGGATTGGTTGGTCTTTGGAAATTTGATGCTGGTGAAGGAGAGATACTCTATGACCATACAGGCAATGCAAACCATGGCAATATCAATGGTGCAATTTTTGTTGAGAACAATCCTACCTTTGCCAATATTCAGGTCGAGCCTGATTCCATGTATCAATATCTTCTTGTTGGTGAACAAGCCGACCAGACCCTTACCATTTATAACAATGGTGATGTAGATCTTGATTGGGAGCTAAACATTACAGATGCTCTAGGAAGGACCATGGTGATGGGATCAAGTACATCATTTCAGCAGTCTGCCCTTGATAGGAACCGACCTTCGAACGAGGGGCCTGGTGCTCCAAATTCAAGTGAACTTGCCGTTAGGCCATTCTTGGGCCGAGATCCAGGAGGTAGGGATGGTGACTTGAATGTATTGCTGTTGTCAAATAATGAAGGAAATAATACTACATTTGCAGATCAGATGTTGGCTTACATGGATAATGTGGATTTTTCATCTTGGAACGCGACCTCATCCATACCAGAACTAGATTATCTTGAACAGTTTGACCTGGTCATGTTATACGAGAATGGATTGTTTTCAAATTCCGCAAACGTGGGCGATGTCGTTGCCGAATATGTGCTCAATGGGGGTAGCCTCCTTTTAAGTACATTCTATTGGCAGAATAGGACAGGAGGAGGGTTTTCAGGTAACTGGGGTGATCTAGAATCGATCGACCCGCTCTGGGATGGTAGTTGTCGCTATTCAGCTTCGTCCTTGGGCACGATCATCGATCATCCATTGACCGAAGGCGTGAATTCCCTATCGGGAGGTAACTATAGAGGCGGACCGGTCACGCTGCGGGACAATGCGACCGCGGTGGCCTGGTGGAGTGATGGCGACCCACTGATCGTCTATAATCAACCAGGTGGAACCATAACAGCCGTCACCATGGGTCCTGCCTGGGTAGGCTCAGGTGACTGGCATCAAGTATGGGCCAATGCGATCAATTGGACCGCCAATACAGAGCCCGACTGGCTATCGGTCGATGTGATAAGTGGAACGATCGCAGCAGGTTCCTCGCAGCAGGTCACAGTTAGTTTTAATGCCACTGAACTTGATACAGGTGACTATCATGCACAGTTGGAGATATCTAGCAATGACCCAGAACATTCTCTGGTATCCGTCCCGATCCACATGGACGTGGACATGTTGTTCCCTGATATCGATGTCTCACCCGATTCACTTGATGAGGAACTATATGTCGGAGAGTCATCCACTCAAATTCTTACGGTATACAATAATGGAGAAGCTGATCTTGATTGGAGTGCATATGTCATGTTCTCAGAATCATCCAGAATCATAGATGGAAGCCCTGAATTCGGGCCTGGAGTACCTTCCAGTGATCGAAAAATTGTTAACGAGCATAGAGTCATGCTCAACTCACAAAATAAAGAGGAACGATATACTTCTGAACCTATTGATCATTTAAGATCAAATAACGATAGCGAAGCCTCAAGATCTCAGAGAAACAATCAAGATTTGGATAATATTTTGGAGAGCTTAAATGAAAATTTTACTTCTATTAACGGTATCATACCGAATAGATATGATTTTTTGGATGGAATAACTGGGACTTACATAGTTGATGGTGGAAATGACATGTATGATGGAGGAAACATATTAAATACAAGCATTGGTACTTCAATTGCATACTCACAAGATGAAATCGCATTACATTCTTACCTTGGAGAAGGCGGTCAATACTTCACTAGAAAATATGATGGACTTTTTGTTTTTGCGGCAGATATCAATGGAATAGAATATTTTGAGATTACGGGGGACTTAGGTTCCGATGGCCAAGGCAATACTGATGGAGCTATTCTTGAAATGGACCTTCATGGTAAAACGTATTACGGTTTTGTTAATAGGATTTACAATGCTTATGATCCTTCTGTTAATCACCTTGTCATTGTTGAAGCACAAGATGGTTTGACCCATTCATTTCCTTCTACGACACATAATGAAGGCCATAGAGTATCTGGATTAGAAGAGACAACACAGATCTTTTATTTGCTATATGCTGGTTCTAACGGATACTATATTGATGACGAGGCCACTCTAGCGATAATGGATGCATTCTTGAACTCCATTGACCTTCGTCCTGAATGGCTTAGTTTGTCAACGCAGTCAGGAACCATCCCCGTAGGTGAGTCAGAGATGTTGGACGTTGTTTTTGATGCCAATGCAATCGATGAAGGTGACTACTCAGCAGTCATAGGGATCATGAGCAATGATGAGGACCAGCCTGAGCTGCTCATTCCCGTGGGACTGATCGCAAATGTTCCCTATCCAAATATTCTACTAGAGACCGGTTCCATGGATGTGGATCTTTTTGTGGGTGATTCGGCCGCTCGTTCCATTGTAATTGGTAACGATGGTGTCGCCGATCTGAATTGGAGCGTTGACATCCTAGACTATGGTAGGGACGGAACGTTCTATGCATTTGATGATTGTGGTGGCGCGGGTCATGAAGGCCCATCCCAAGAGGATTGTGATGATACCTATGAAGGTACTTCACTGCAAGGTAACGTGACGGTCAGTGGTGGATCACAGCAGTGGACCGTTCCACAGTCAGGTGATTATACGATCGAGGTCTTTGGTGCCCAAGGTGGTGGCGAGACAGGTGCTGGAGTAGCTGGAGGGCTTGGTGCGCGCATGAGCGGCACATTCTATCTTGAAGAGGGAGAGGAATTGAATATACTCGTCGGACAGATGGGCATTGCTGAAGGTCAACATAATTACGGCTACGCTGGCGGTGGCGGTGGCGGTTCATTCGTCACAAGAGGACCACATGATTCAAATGAGTCCATACTCATCGTTGCCGGCGGTGGTGGTGGGTCTGGATCTGATTACCAAGGATATGATGCCATCATCGAGACATATGATGATAATACAGGTGCAGAAGGTCAGGGCGGTGTTCCCGGAAGCAATGGCAATTCCGGTGCAGGTTTCTTCGGAGATGGTGTCTTTGGTGGCCATAATGGCGCAACGATCGCCTATTCATATGTCAATGGAGCCATGGGTGGCATAGGCGCTTCAGGTGGTGGTACGGGCTACGGAGGATTTGGTGGAGGTGCTGGTGATGGTTATGCTGATGGCGGTGGCGGCGGTGGCTACAGCGGCGGTAACGGATATGAAAATTTATATGGTGGTTGGGGTGGCTCTTCATTCAATAATGGAGAAGATCAGGATAATGAGGCGGCTGCAGGCTCTGGCCCTGGACTGGTCGTCATCACTCTTGACAACCCTACAATGACGTGGATCTCCACATCGCAGAACTCTGGAGTTGTCCCTGTTGGTGAGACAGATACCTTGCACGTCCATTTCAATGCTTCTGACTTGGAGGAAGGGGACTATCTTGCAGACATCAATCTTCTCAGTGATGATCCCGATGATCCTGATATCGATATACCCGCATCTCTCACGGTGTACGAGGATGTCGTACTCTCAGAAATGCCCGACACCTCGGTCATGGAGGACGGCATGCTGGACCTGGCCATCGATGTGGACTATCCGGGTTATGAACATCAATTATCTGCGACCAGTGATACATCTGGGATAGAGATATCTGTGGTCGGTGACACGATCGGTCTGTTGCCCATACCAGATTGGACCGGGGATGCATCCATAGAGGTCATTCTCACCGTTGGAAATTCATTTGCTGACACGACTGAATTCGTGCTAGAGGTGGTCGCTGTAAATGACCCACCGAATGCATTTGACCATACATATTATATCAATGAGGATGATTCCCTTGTGACCTATCTTCCCGCAGATGATGGTGATTCGCTCAATGGTGAACATGATGATCAGTTGCTCACATTTACTGCCATGTCCTCGTTTCAACATGGTGCCTTCTCACTTGGACGTGATGATGGTCTTTTGACCTATGATCCCAATCCGGACTATTTTGGGCCAGACTCCATGGAATATCTATTGATGGATGATGGCATGACCAATGGGGAATATGACGCACTCATGGACACGGGAATGATCGTGATAAACATATTGCCTGTGAATGACGACCCGGTGCTTGAGCATCTATCGGACACGACCATGCATGAGGACTCGACATTGATGGTCGTTGTATCAGCATCTGACGTTGACAATGATGAACTGACCCTTGATGTCTCATTGTCAATTGATGATTATGTAACAGCATATATAGAAGATGAAGTTCTTCACCTAAACTCACACTTTAACTGGAGCGGGTCAGTAGATGTTACCGTCTTGGCCAGTGACAACATGGGGCGTGCAGTTGACGTGGAGCAGTTTCTTTTGACCGTTCTTCCAGTGAACGATCCGCCTGAGTTTGATCATCTCCATGCGTTGGTGGGTGTTGGAATGGACTTTGAATTACCGGTCACTGCAAGTGACATTGATTCTGAATCACTGGTCATTTCACTTGATCAAACATGGACCTATCCAGAATGGATATCCTATGAGAACGATCCATTTCGACTCATCGGAAACGCGCCCGATGAGGGTGATCATCATCTACCATTGTTGGTCGATGATGGTGAGTTGGTCGTGAGTGACACATTTCACTTGGAATCGCGATATTTTGAGCCACGGATCTCATCAGTGATGGATGTCCCTGATGATGAGGGTGGCAGGGTCTATGTTGAATTCGAGCGTTCCTTCTTCGATCATGTGGATGCTACCAATCAATTCTATACCATCTACAGGAATGATCTGATCAATGATACCTATACCTGGGTCAGTGTGGTCACAGGAGGTGCACACGGAGACGATAGTTATGTCTTTGAGGTGTCGACGCTCATGGACTCAACAGCGGATGATGATGGTGCCACCGAGTTCAAGGTCATTGCATATATGAACGAGGGTAATTTTGCCTCAGATGTCGCAATGGGATATTCAGTGGACAATCTGGCCCCAGATGCACCTACCGGTCTGATGGCGGTCATTGTTGAAGAGGGCATAAGCCTATCTTGGGATCTGAGCAGCGCTGATGATTTCCAGTATTTTGAACTTGAGAAGTCGATCTTTGAGGACTTTAGTAGTGTTGAGACATTCACACTTGTGGACACATCCTACCTTGATGTGGTCTTTGAACTCAATCAACCGAATTATTATCGATTGTCTGCGGTAGATCATGCAGGTAATGTGAGTGATCATTCAGATGTTATTGAGGCTGCCATTCTTGAGATAGGTGATGATCTGGTTCCTGAGTCGTATGCTCTCCATCAAAACTATCCAAATCCTTTCAATCCTGTGACAACAATACGCTATGACCTGCCAGAGGATGCTCAGGTAGTGATACGGATCTTTGACATTCAGGGTCGGATCGTTAGTACCTTGGTCAATGGTCAAGAGGATGCAGGGAGGCATGCAGTACCCTGGAATGCCACAAATAGTGTAGGTGAGCCCGCTGCGGCAGGCATGTACATATACATGATACAGTCAGGTAGGTTCTCACAGGTACGGAAGATGCTGCTCTTGAAGTGATATTTTATCAAGGATCATTTGAAAAACCCCGTTCATCAACGGGGTTTTTTGATTCAAGGATAGATTATACATTCACGGGCTAATAAACCAGTGACAGATCAATGAAGAGACTAAAAGCATTATTTAACAGCCAGAGAACGGCCATATTCATTTTGTTGGTCCTTAATCTTCTACAATTGAGGTATTTGGGGTTGATGCAAATGAAACTCAATGAGGTTGAGAAGAAATTATCATTGATCGAGGAAAACTTGGGCAAGAGATAGGATGGGGATCATTAAAGAAATGAGACACCCTTTTTCATCGATCTTGATCATGGGATTATTATGGAATTGTGCAGGTACTCCGCCTGAGCCAACTCCAGAGCCAGTTCCGGAGCCAGAACCCGTCGTAGTCATTCCACCATCACCTCCCAAAGCCATCTCAATACAGTCTGTCGAATACGACCTTGAGAACATGACCATTAAATGGAATTCCTCAAGTGAGTCCACATTCAAGAGCTATACGCTATTGACCTCTAAGGGCAATACCCCTTCGATCGATACATTGTCCATCTTTATGAATGTTGAGGACACGATGCACGTCATGGATCGATTCGATCCCACCATACCCAATTGGTTCTGGGTATGGGTTGAGAACAAAGCGGATCTAAAGACCGAGGGTGACCGATCCACCCATGATCTAGAGACCATGCCACCAGAGAAGATAAGTTTGCTGCCTATTGAATTTGATGGTCTATTGAAGATCAGATGGACACAGAATCAGGACAATGACTTTTCGAGCTATCAGGTCTATCGATCATCTACCAATAAGATGATTGATAGAGCCAATATGAATGAATTGGACTTGAGGGGTGACACTCTATTTGTCATTCCCATGGACTCCATCTACTACTATCAGATCGGAGTGAGGGACGTATGGGGACTCGAATCATATAGCAATGTGATCAAAGGCGATTACCCGGTGAAGATATGGGGACAGGAATATTCCATGATAGCCACTAGGGATGTCGATCTATCATCCATGAAATTATTTGGAGAGATTCCCCCTGAATTTGGAGAGTTGCTAAATCTTGAGATACTAAGGCTCCAGAACAATTTTTTAACCGGTCCATTCCCAGAGACGTTTTTGGATCTCAAAAAATTAAGATCACTCAATCTTAGCAATAATCAATTTTCAGGTAGGATCCCTCGCTCGATAAAAAAATTGATCTCATTGGAGGAGTTATGGTTGTCCAACAACCAATTCTCTGGGAAATTACCCTACCAGATATTCATGCTTGAGAACCTTACGCACCTCAATATGAGCGATAATAAAATCAATGGATACTTGAGTGAATCCATCTCTAGGCTATCAAAACTTGAGTATTTGAACCTTTGGGATAATGAGATAATCGGATTCATTCCAATGGAACTTGGGGACCTTCAGAGATTGGAATTTTTGAGTTTGAGTGGTAATAACCTTAAGGGCATCATACCAAGAGAACTAGGCAATGCAAAGGAACTGAGATCCATTGCACTATTTGGAAATGAATTGACAGGAACGATTCCAGAAGAGATAACACAATTACCCCATTTAAAGTATCTTGGTCTTTTTGATAATAAATTTTTTGGAGAGATCCCAGACCATCTATTGAGATCTCTAGATCTCTCCTATCTAAAACTCAATAATAACTACTTTGAATCCATTGACCACGAAGCCATGTGTGAATCCGGATATGATTGGAAGAATTTCATCTACTATGATGTCTCAAAGAATGAGTTCGATGAACCACCGATCTGCTTCCACACATCCGAGATGCTGGAGATTCGTTCCTCCTATCTCAAGAAATAGTGAATAGTATGTCATGGATGAGCTTTTGTCAGGTCGATGAGATCTTGATTATATTCCAACAACCAATAGTAAGGACCTGATGTGGATATGAAACCTCATATGATCAAGATCTCAACCATACTCATGGCATGTTCCATAAGCTTTGGCCAAAATTTTTCTCTCTATTTTGAAGGTGGGGATCATGTGGCGGTTGATGATCAGAGCATAGAGGAGATCTTTGGTTCGAATTGGTCCTCTCGAAAATCCATTAGTGCATGGATAATACCCACCGGCCAATCACCCAATGTCTCCGAAGGGTGGAATGGACAACAGATCTATGGGCAGGACCAAGCGGGTGATGGATTTGGTAATACTCATGGCATATCAAGAGGTATCATTGATGGATTGGATAGGATATGGGTATACAACTGGGATGGAGAGGATGATAGGATAGGGATCGAATATGAGGTGGATGAACTACTACATGTCGCGCTAGTGCATGATGAAAATATGCTCTACGCATATAAGAATGGTACCCTTGTTGGACAGATCCTTTCTTATTCTACATCCGATGGTGGTTTCATTCGCATTGGTGGAGGTACGGAGAATGGTAATGATTTCAATGGCCACATTGATGAGGTGAGGGCATGGAATATCGTGCGTAGCTCCGAGGACATTTATGATCAGATGTACATGCAATTGAGTGGGGAAGAGCAGAACCTGGTTGGATATTGGAATTTCAATGAGGGAGACGGACTCATTGCCTATGATCTTACTAGTAATCAGAATCATGGTGATATCAATGGTGCTAGTTATAGTACACTGACCTTTGATCCTTGTGATAATGATGAGATACATCTATGGAATGATTGCTATTCCATAGACAATACAACAGAGATCATACTTCCGTCTCAACAACTTGTGGGTCAGATACCAAATATCATTGGGGACTTCTCCAACCTAACCTCTCTAATATTGTCCAACAATGATCTGACAGGTCCCATTCCCGTTGAAATCGGGAATTTGACCGAGCTTGAGGTCTTGGACCTTTCAGGTAATCAACTCACTGGTTCCATACCAAATGAGATCGGTGACCTATCTCAGTTGTCCATGCTGAACCTATATTTCAATGATCTCGATGGGGAGTTGCCCGAACGTCTACAGGATATTACCAACTTGCGCCATTTGGATCTTTCTGGTAATCAACTCACTGGTTCCATTCATAATGCGGTCTTGCAAGATACGGATAGTCTCACATATTTGAATCTGTCCTTCAATCAATTTTCTGATGCAATACCATCATCAATGGGAGAATTGGATGAGTTACGATATCTGTTCCTCAATAATAATTCTCTTTCAGGTTCTTTGCCATTGGAGATGTTTGAGTTGAATGATCTGAGATATTTCTGGCTCTCATCCAACCAAATTAGTGGCGTGATACCGCAGGAGATATCGGCATTGACATCACTGCAACAATTATTTATGAATGACAATGACCTCACTGGGCTCATCCCATCTGAGATCTGTGAACTATCTATCGATTGGGATGGACAGCCGGACATCGGTCTAGATAATTTCAATATTGCAAATAACGATCTTTGTCCGCCCTATCCATCCTGTATCTCAGAACATATGGGTTACCAGGATACGACCCATTGTTCTTCGATGGCATCCATAACGGATGACCATCCTCTGAATGGTTACGATCTATATGATGCATTTCCAAACCCATTTAATCCGGCAACTACCATAAGCTATGAGATATATCAAATGGCAGTGGTCGAGATCATCGTACATGATATCTTGGGTCGACCGATCAAGTATCTACTCATGGATCAGCAATACCCTGGCATGAAAAAGATCCAGTGGAATGGCAAGGATGATAGGGGTTCGCAGGTCCCATCAGGAACATATCTATATACGATCAAGATCGATGGTGTATCAAAGATAGGTAAGTTGGTACTGTTGAAATGACATGTATCCTTCCTAAATTCGTTGACCTCACAATAAAAAGTTAATGTCTATTCGACCCATAACAATCATCTCCCTCATCTTGTCTCTGGTCCTTGCTGGTGACAAGGAGCATAAAGGATCTAAAAAGAATCAATTTATTGGAAGCTGGAACTTGGATGTTGATAGGACGATCTTCGAGAACCCTTCACTTTCAATGGAATCCCATAGAGACCTTGTCAAGCAGTTTTCCGATCATGTCAAGATCACCTTCAGGAATGAAGGAGAATTTCAAGAGACCATCTCCAATCATACAATCAATGGGCAATGGTCGCGATATGATGACCATCTAGCGGTGGTAAGGTTGGAATCAGATCCAATCATCATGAAAGAACGCAGGAGATTGAAGAATAGGATAGATATTGATTCAGATAGGTACTCTAGAACAAGGGACCATCAGAGATTGTATCGATTGAATAGAGCATCTGTCAGAAAATATCATCTCTCGGATGGTCGTATCGTTCAAGAGGTCGATCTTGGTGATAGGGTGATACGGATTTTCCTCAAAAGAGCATCATGATGGAACGATTAATGAACATCATTCATGATCTGGGCATTGTAACACTCTTGCCTATCTATTTATTGATCATGCCCTCATGTGAGCCTGCACCTAAGATGATCGGTTATGGAAGCAATGATTTTGGGCAATTGGAGTTTGGTGGCACCAACTGGCAAGATCAGTCCATTGCCCAGGGGTTCCTGTCCTCTTGGGCAGGTGGAAACTTCAGCATCGCCTATTACCTTGGACCAGCTGCAATAGATTCAGGTCTGGTCTGTAAAGGAGACAATACCCATGGTCAGTGTGACATTCCTGACTCATTGATGTCGTTTGCAGATAATAACGGTTTGTGCCTTGACATGAGCTTGGGCTTAAACCATGGTATGGCTTGGGTCGATAGTAGTACCTATGATTGTAACTATGGTACACATCTCTATCTCTGGGGTGATAATACCCATGGTCAGGCCACGTTGCCTGAGTTGCCCGATACCAGTCGAATATTGCAAATGGCAGCAGGGTGGAACCATAATGTGATGTACATCGGAAATGTGACCCTTGTACTTGATAGCACCTCAGGATATTATGAGAACCAGATCACCAATCCTCAGATCATAGCTTGGGGGGATGATTCATATGGCCAGTGTGATGTCCCTGCGAGGTTCCAAACGATATCTGATTCAATACAGATCCAGGGCATATACGCAGGTGCAAATCACACCATGGTCACCTATGATTCTCTAGGTACCTTGAGAATGGTTGCTTGGGGGGACAATACATATGGGCAGTCCGAGGTATTGTCAGAATCTGAGTTGAATGGTTCAAAGACATTGTACGAGTTGCATTGTGGCTATAACCATAATGTTGCTGTTTTTGTTGATTATGAGACTGATATCACTTCACAGTTCGAGAATGGAGAATATGTTGACTCACTGTTTATTATTGAATATGTCCAAGTTAGCGACTACGCACCTAGCTTGCAGTCTCATCATCCCGTATCGCTCCATGCTTGGGGTGACAATATCCATAGCCAGTGTGACATTCCTGATCTTTCTGGGCTATTTGAGGATATTGATGTAGGTGGATCCCACAATAGTATTGCCATTACCGATAATTCAACCCTTATCTTTGATGAACAGTATTATTATTACTACGACTACTATAATTATATTCTCTTTGCTTCAGGTAGGTCGATTATTGGTTGGGGGAAGGATGATCATGGGCAAACTCATTTCCCAATTGAATATGTCATCGATTGGGCAGGTGCAGGTGGTGGTTATGAACCCGGAGGTCCAGCCAACTCTCCGCCAATATTAGCATTGGGGGGTGACCACACCTTGGTCAGGGGATCTCATCTTTATAGAGCACCCAGTCTAGATCACTCCTTTCCAGAACAATTCAGTGGCGCGTTGGGGGATACGATCTACCAGACCATCACCCTGTATGGCATTGGCCCTGATACCGTTCATATAGACTCCATCTTCATATTGACCTACGACTATTATGATGGCTATGTTGATACTTTGGGAACTCATCCATTCTACGTAGAACAGCATGAGCAAGATTTTATTCTTTTTGAGGACTCACTGAACCTTCAGGTATATTGCATATACGACTCAACGCACTTGATGAATGAAAATGCGAATCTATTCATTCATAGCCAAGGATGGTGGCCAGATACGACAGTACTTCCATTGAACTCATTCTTTGGACCCGTGATCGAGATAAATTCCTATCCAAATGAATTTGTTGGAAACTATGGTGAGACCGTCTTTCAATCGGTAGAATTTCACAATGTGGGGAATGCTATTGCATATCTTGATAGCATCGTAATGCCGGAAAATTTCGAATATGAACCGTTTGGCGAGGATGATTTCATATTGCCAAATGATTCCCTAGAGATCTTTCTATTTACCACTCTTCCAGAATATCCTCTTACATTTGGTGGACAGGCATTATTTCATTTCAGCAATTTTAACACCATCACAGAGTATGTAAATCTCAATGCAAGAAGATACATGATGGTCGGGGATAACATGAGTCTATCAAATTATTATAATTATAATGTCAATTATTGCGGTCAGGACATCATCGGAGATGGGGAGGACTATTTTTCCATGAGTGGCCTGTCGGAGCCAACAATTCTGACAAATATCTATTATGTTGATCTTGGTTATTTCGATGGTAACGATAGTACCGAATATGCGCTGCAATTGGACTCGATAAGCATCCATTTTGATGATAATCCACATTTCGTTAGTATGATTGGCATTGGCAATGAAAACTTCCAGCCAGGAATGGGTAATAATACTTTTTCATCAGACTGTGATAGTCTTTTGTCAGCGTTTGACCAACGGGAGAATAAATTGGTGTTCCTTGACACGTTTTTGGACCAACATTTCGAGGAAGATGTTCAATCTGTTGTGATCGATCAGGAGTTCAACATCACATACATGGGCCCATTTGATCAGGATAGTATTATTCTATATGTCCAAGATGCCATCGATGATTGTGGCATTGACTGCCTCAACAATTCTTCATTGACCATATCTCCTGAAATGCTTTTTTTGACCGTACCCCAAAATAGTCTTAGGGTCGATACTGTTACGATCACGAATACCACTGACTATTCACTTGACTATGCCTTGGACACGGAATCAGGCATTGAACTGGTCTCTTCCGTTCTGTTTCATTATGGCAATGGTGGAGAGGAGATGACGGCACCCGTTGAGTCGATCAGCTCTCCTGCGACCATCTCCCTATGGGTCAAACCATTGGAGACAGATTGGTATCAGGGACCTGATGATCCATACACGAACTTTTTATCACCCCTTGATACAAGTTCCATGAATTATTGGGAGATCATCTTTGACAGTAATGTTGAATATCCTCGCATTGGCTGGAAGGAAGATGAAACTTACTCGCTCTCTGACACACCTATCCTGCCGACGGATTGGTATCATTGTGTCTTTGTGCATGACCTTCCCAATCAGATCGTGAGGCTCTATGTCAATGGAGTCGAAGAGTTCAGTCATCAAATATCTCGTGACCTTCACACAGACTCACAGATCGGGATCAATGCAGTTGGGCCAGGTACGTATACTGGTTTTCTTTCTCAGACATCAATATGGAATACTGCCCTCAGTGACTCTGAGATCGTAACGATCCATGACCTTGGCATCAATGCCGATCATATGTCTGATCATGGAGATTATGGGTCAGCAGATGAACTCTTGGTCTATTGGAGGATGGATGATCAAAATGGATATACGGTCACAGACCATAGTGGGAATGGATATCATGCTCAGGTCACAGGTAACCAAGATATCTGGAGAACTGAATTGCTACAATCACTCCAGCCCTGGCTGAATGTGATGATCGGAGGAGGCTCACAGACCATTGAGCCAAATGGCAGTGCCATGGCAATCATAAGTGTCAATTCAAATTCATTGGAATCAGGTAATTATACAGGACTGATACGATTGGTACCAGACCACAATCCCTATGCAAACACCACCAATATCGTCAGGATGACGGTGATCGATGAGTTACAAACTAGCTCAGTGGGCATTATGCCTTCAGACTACGCCTTGCATCAGAATTATCCCAATCCCTTCAATCCCGTCACTGACATAAGATATGACCTTCCAGAGAATGAATTTGTATCCATTATGATATATGATGTGATGGGTAGAGAGGTCAGGTCGTTGACATACGAGAGACAAGTAGCTGGTTTCCATCAAGTCCAATGGAATGGAAAGAACGATATGGGTGCTCCAGTCTCCTCAGGAATGTATCTGTATATGTTAAAGGCAGGAGAATATGTCAATGCCAAAAAGATGGTCATGCTGAAATAGAAGTTTTCCCTTACGATTTAAAGGTTCCATGTCCTTAGGGTATTAGATAAAATGGAAAAACCCGCATACAAGAGTTCAAGATCATACATAAGTCTGGTCTTTATTCTATCGTTAACGCTTGCAAACAGCACAAGGCGACCCCTTGTTCAGGTTGAGAGCAGAGATCGCAATGAGACCATTATATCGGTCCATCATCAGGCACATCTTGATTATGGACTGTCATATCCTATGACATATGAGTTCAATATTCCTGCAAATGGCTCAGACTATCATGCAAACGTGAGATTCAGATCAGATCAGGAATGGACCGAGATGTTGGAAAAGACCTCAGAGGATTTTTTTAATGGAATTGAGGTGGTTCGTTTTGATCATGATGCTGATAAGGCATATGTGTCCGTTGGCTTCTCATCATTTTCTGATTCCATATACATCATGTTCACTAATGCTGAGGGAACGCCGATCAGTGCCATCTTCCAACAGACAACAACTTATTATGATGATCGTGATGCCGCTGTCACGGCCACCGCGGACGATTGGGCGGATTGGTGCAATGAAAAATTTATCCAAACCTGTCACATCTTTCGATCCCATAACCTTTGGTTGTCAACTGCGATCGTGACACATGGAGTTGGTGAGGATACATGGGCAGATATTCAAGCTCAGATCGATTCAGGATACGTGGAACCGGTCTCACATTCAAGAACACATCCCTATGTGCCCTACGAAGATCTGGAAGGCGAGGTCTTTGGATGCAAGCAAGACCTCATTGATAATCTGGACCTTCCTGACCATAATCGATACGGCGATAATGAGTACATCTATGCATGGGTCGCACCCTATGGTGAATATGATGATGATATCGATTCCATGGTCAGTGTCTCCAAATATCTAACTACTCGCCTTTATTATCCAGATGATCATGGATTTGGAACCTGGGACAATGATCTGAATAAGTATGATCCGGTCGGAGTATCAAGAGAGGTGGGGCCGCTATGGGTCGGTACGACTGATACGGTGGATCTGAACAATACCTTTGATGAGGTTCTATCATCTGGAGGTGTATATCATGTAATGTGTCATCCAAATGTCATAGAGTGGGACCAGGACTATCCCTGGGCACATTTGGAACACATCAGCAATAGAAGGAATGTGTGGTATGTTGGCTTTGGTCATCTGTATGCCTATCATTTTCTACAATCAGAATATCCTTCATTGGACTTGAAGGTGGCAGGCAGTGTCAAGATGGTTCCCACTTCTTTCAAGCTCTATCAAAATTATCCAAATCCATTCAACTCTAGGACGAAGATAAGATTTTATTCTGAATATAATAATTCTATAAGTCTCAATATAATTGACCTTAATGGTAATATAATAAAGAATATTATTAATAATACCGTTTTGATGGGCTATCATACATTTGACTGGGATGGGACAAATGACATTGGTGTTCCCGTCTCTGCTGGCATCTATTTTGTTTCCATCAGATCCAATGATGGGATCCACACCAGGAAGATGGTATTATTGAAATGAAGAATGGATCAGAAGATGGAATCATATTGAGAGTGAAGAAAGTTCTATTGACATGCGCCATATTCCTTTCATGTGAGCAAGACTCATCTCAGAGACTCACCTTGTGTCCTTTGTTCTCAGATGGAATGGTCTTACAGAGAGATACGATCGTCTCACTTTGGGGACAATGTGATCCAGATCAATTGGTTACATTGAATTCTTCATGGGGTGTTTCTGATTCAACCCGCTCTGACCAGAATGGTGACTGGATTGCAAAGATCTCAACCACTAACGAAACCGGACCACATACTTTGACCATCAAAAGTGGAGAATGGGCTAAGGAAATCAGGGACGTGTTATTTGGAGAGGTGTGGCTGGCAGCTGGACAGTCAAACATGGAAATGGATTTTGATTATTGCTGTAACACCACAGACAATGCTATTCAAGAGTTGGCAAATGCAAATTACTCAATGATTAGAATGTTTAATGTCAAAAAATCCTTGGAATATGAGCCAACTAGAAACGTGGAAGGTCAGTGGGCTATGGCGGTTGGTAATGACATGGAATCATTCAGTGCTGTCGGATACTTCTTTGCGAAAAGACTTCACGAGGATTTAGGTGTTCCCATTGGTATCATCCACTCTAGTTGGGGAGGATCCACGCTTGAGGCATGGACAAGTCACGACGTTTTAGCAACGTTAGATGAATATGAGGATGATCTTAGTGATTTAGCAAATGACATTAAAGAAAACGAGAAGGCAAGAGAATGGTTCTCTCCTTATTCATCAATTGCATTACCATCAGCAGGTTGGGACCTCTATTTACATGATTATATCAAGAAAAAAAGCCCGGATATTGATTATTTAGGTTATTTCCTTGATGGTTGGCAAGAATTGGATGAAATAGGCAAAGAAAGAATTAATGACATTGATTCTGATGAAAATTGGATGCCCTTAGATAAGCAAGGAACCGTGGATGAAACGTTCGAGACTACGAACTTTAAAGGAGTAGCCTTATTTAGAAATCAATTTCAAGTGCATGATGTCAATGCTTCCCATATGTTAACTATTGAACCTGAAAAGAATCTTCCCTGGGGGTTGTGGGAGTACGATGTCTATGTCAATTCACAAAAGGTGGCTAGTTCCTTGATTGATGTTAAAAAAGATGATTACAAGTTTATTAAATCAAACCACACCATTAATATTCATTCATCAATCTTGAAATCTGGTGAGAATCAATTGGTACTAAGAATAATAGGGCACCCTAGCATGGGCGACATATCCATTCAAACCTCTAATGGGAAACAAATCAAATTTGATATTGGATGGGAGTGCTCTCTCATTGCAGAGGAGTGGTACCAGTTAAATGATTACAAGTATCCATACACCTCGCTCTATTTTCATGGCAATCATGATGTTGATTACTCCAGCCAACCTAAGAAGACAATAGTAAGTCATGGTTCTCTAGGTACATTGTTTAATGGAATGATGAATCCCTTGATACCATATGCGATTAAGGGTGTAATCTGGTATCAAGGAGAGTCAAATGTAGGGAATGGGGGACCAGAATTCAAAAGTTTTGATACTCTGATGCCACTCATGATAAATGATCTGCGTGAGCGATGGGGTAGAGAGCTCCCCTTCTACTTTGCTCAGATCGCACCCTATTTCAATTATAACGGGATGTCGCCCTATTTCCGAGATGTTCAGCGAGGACTTCTCAGGATCCCAAATACAGGCATGGTCGTCACCCTTGACATTGGTGAGAACTATGATATTCATCCGTCAAACAAGCACGATGTTGGAGAGAGATTTGCCAGGCTGGCATTGAGTGATCAATATGGCAAGGATATCGTTGCCTCTGGACCCTTGTTAAAGAGTGCAAAAATGAACGATGGTAGAGTGACGGTGGATTTTTTTCACATTGGTCCGGGTTTGGTCATTGACCAGTCAAACAGGTCTGCATTCGAGTTAGCGGGCAAGGATAGGAAATTTCTTGAGGCCACGATCATCAACCACGGTGAATACCTTGAGGCCTACTCCGAAGGGATAAGTAGGCCAAAATATTTAAGATATGCATTCTCAGACACAGCATATGCAACCTTGTTCAACCTAGAAGGTCTTCCCGGATCCTCATTTTTCACTCGAATAAAAGATTAGGGATTATGATACAAGCAGTTGATAAATTAAAATATGGGAACTAGCTGTGAATAAGACTCTAGCAAAATATTTTTTTCTATGGATATTTATCCTCTCATTTGATCTGGCGTTATGTGGTATGGTCAAAATTGGTGAGAAGGCACCAGCCATATCCCTAATGAAACTTGAGAATAGGGAGTATTTTGAATCGGAAAAATTGCTTGGTGAAAAGAATATGGTGATCTGTTTTTTTTCAACTTGGAGCAAGCCATTCAATAAAGAGATTCCCAATCTCATCAAGATGTCCAAGGAATTTGATGATGACTGCCTATTTTTACTGGTGGCTGTAAAAGAAAAGAAACCGCTTGTGAGGGACTATATCGAAAGGCGAGACATTCCTCTTCAGGTGGTGATGGATAAATTTGGAAAGACGATCAAAAATTTTGGTGGCAAGGAAGTTCCTATGGTGGTGGTGATCGATAAAAATGGATTGATCACATACCACAGAACAGGTTATGAAAAGGGTGACGAGATCAAATTGACAGAACATTTAAATACCGATTTGAAGTAGCACTAATAATATATATAGCCATCTTGGATGATAGAGCCTCACTTTAAACCAATCCTATTGATCGTTTCCCTGATCTCATGTGGTAACAATCCAAAGAAACAGGATATAGTATCAAATATGATATTGATCCCTGGAGGTGAGTTTATGATGGGCAGTACGGATTCACTGAGTTATCCTGATGAATACCCGCAACATAAAGTTAGCATATCATCATTCTTGATGGACAAGCATGAGGTCACAAATAAACAGTTCAGTGATTTTGTCAATAATACTGGATATGTGACCACGGCTGAAAAATTGTATAAATACTTTGATCATCAGTTGGGTGATTCGATCTCAAGAAAAGGTTCCCTTGTATTCGATGGCAGTAATCTATCCTATGAACAAGGTCTGGAAGACCTGAGCTGGTGGAAGTGGTGTGATGATGCCAGTTGGAGACATCCAAATGGACCCGGAAGTTCAATAGCAGACAAAATGGACCATCCAGTGATCCATGTATCTTGGTATGATGCTCATGCATATGCTATATGGGCTGGCAAAAGATTGCCCACAGAATCTGAGTGGGAATGGGCAGCAAGAGGTGGAAAAAAAGATATAAGATTTCCTTGGGGTAACTCAGAAGCAAATAGATCCTATCAAAAAGCAAATCTTTGGCAGGGAAGGTTTCCATTTATGAATGAGGTCAAAGATGGTAACCAATGGTCATCAAAAGTAGGGGAGTATTCACCGAATGGATATGGATTGTATGATATGGCCGGTAATGTATGGGAGTGGTGTGTGGATGAATATGATATCAATGCTTATAAAAAAAGATCAATACAGAATTACCTAGTGGATCCTGTATCAAAGATCACCTATGACCTTGTAGACCCTGGCCAAGAAAAGCGTGTGATGAGAGGTGGGTCATTTTTATGTGATGAGACCATTTGCAGCGGATATAATATCACAAGACGAATGCGTTCGACACCAGACACAGGCTTTATTCATACTGGTTTTAGATGTGTCATAGATGTTGATTAGAGATATGTTTATTTTATGGATAGAATAAAGGAATAGAGATGAATCATTCATATAGCAGGACCCCAGTTAATTTAATGATGACATTATTCGTATTGCTCTATGGACCATCTTGTGGGAAAAAAGATAATACCATACCAGAAAGGCCTAATATTTTATTTATTATGTCGGATGATCATGCATACCAAGCCATTAGTGCATATAATGATAGATTGATCCATACTCCAAATATCGACCGCATTGCTGAAGAAGGTGCACTATTTACAAATTCTTGCGTGACCAACTCTATCTGTGCACCATCTAGAGCAACTATTCTAACAGGAAAACATAACCATATAAATGGAAAAATTGATAATCGCTCACCTTTTGATACGACACAGGTGACATTTCCTCAATTATTTCAACAGGCAGGTTATCAGACAGCCATGTTCGGTAAACTTCATTTTGGCAATAACCCTAAAGGTGTAGATGATTTTATGATCCTGCCTGGACAGGGACACTATGTGAACCCTGATTTCATTACTAATCGTGGCGATACCACCATCACTGGCTACGTGACCGATATTATTACAGATCTAACATTGGACTGGTTACAAAATAAAAGAGATGAAGAAAGACCATTTCTAATGATGTATCTACATAAAGCACCTCACAGACCCTGGTGGCCGGACCCAGAGAAGTTTAAAGAATTTTCAAAGAAACAATATCCATTGCCTGAGACCTTATTTGATAATTATGAGAATAGGGGAACTGCCGCCAAAACTGCAGAGATGAATTTGCTAAAGGACCTGAGGTACGGACATGACTCAAAGATCAGACCAGAGACCCTGGAATCAATGAATGACATTGAACCATTTGTTCAGCCATATAACTGGGGTGGTTCTGATGGATTTACAACTTCCTATGTTCGTTTTAATGAACAGCAAAAAACTATATATGACCCAGTGATCGATTCAATAAACGTGTGGTTTCAGACTAATTGGCCAAAAATGACAACCAAAGAGAAAATGGAATGGAAATATCAGCGTTATATGCAGGATTATCTTGGATGCATCTCTTCTGTTGATGATAATTTGGGTCGTGTTCTAGACTATTTAGATCAAAATGGATTGGATGAGAACACAATTGTGATCTATACATCTGACCAAGGATTTTACTTGGGTGAGCATGGTTGGTTTGATAAACGATTCATTTATGATGAATCATTTAAAACACCTTTATTGATACGGTGGCCAAATAAGATAAAGCCGGGAATAAAAAGAACTGAAATGGTTCAAAACTTGGATTTTGCACAAACGTTCTTAGATGCAGCCAAAATCACTGAACCAGAAGATATGCAGGGTCAAAGCATACTACCTCTATTACTTGGTAAAGAGGAAGAATGGACAAGGGATGCTGTCTATTATCATTATTATGAATATCCAGCAGTACACATGGTAAAGAGACATTATGGCATTGTGACTGAAAAATATAAACTAGCACACTTTTATTATGATGTTGATGAATGGGAATTATATGATCGATATGCCGATCCAAATGAAATGAATAATGTCTATGACGATCCAGCCTATAAAGAAATAGTTGAAGAACTCAAGATCAGTTTAGCGGAGCTACGCTTACAGTATAGGGATTCGAAAGAATTAGATCAATACTATATTGAAAAATATCTCAGTCAGAGATAAGTAATTCCGTTTGGTTGCAGGTTAAATAGCATATAACAAAAAACCCCATAAGATCATGGGGTTTCTAATCGGTGATTTAACAGTAGCTGAGGAGGGACTCGAACCTTTGGTAAGTGGATTATGCTCCAATATTTTATCTAACCTACAAACAAAGTCACCATCGCTTTAATTCTAATCTTTATTTTTAATTAGTAAATTATTAAATGTTCCAGAATACGATCAAGTTATTTATCCTGATTTTTGCAGGTGCATCCTCTCAGCAGATAGCGGTTTTAGAACATGAGACAGAGATGGGTAGACATAATTCCATTGTTCAAGTAGACTCAGATACTTATGCATTGGCATATTCAGATGAAAATGATAAAGGCTGGATAGTGACCTTTACGATACCATCTAATGGAACATCGATCACAGAAGTTACTTCCCTAAGGCATGAAAATAACCAAGGTCATTATAATTCGATCGTTCAGGTAGATTCAGATACCTATCTAGTTGCATATACTGGAAATGGAGATGATGGTTATGTATAGACCTTCACTATATCATCAAATGGTTCGACGATTACCGAGGTGGATGAATTGGAGCATATGGCCGCAAATGGAACGGATAATTCCATTGTGCAAGTAGATGCAGATACTTATGCAGTTGCATATCGTGGTAAGATGGGTGATGGATTCATAACAACATTTACTATATCATCCAATGGTTCATCAATCACTGAGGTAGCTTCTTATGAATATGATACCTCAGATGCAAGTTATAACTCTCTTGTTCAAGCAGATACGGATACCTATGTATTAGCATATACTGGGCCAGATGATGATGGTTATATATCCACATTCTCCATATCATCCAATGGTTCATCAATCACTGAGGTTTTGGACTTAGAGCACGATACTGACAAAGGTCGACATAATTCATTGGTTCAGTTAGATTCTGATACATATGTGCTTGCATACGAAGGATTAAATAGCGATGGTTTTATTAAAACTTTCACAGTGTATTCAGATGGTTCGCTCCCTGTAGAGCTCACCTCCTTTGAACTCATAAGCACCAGGGAAGAGGATATCACTCTACAGTGGATAACAGAGAGTGAGATAAACAACCTTGGTTTCATCTTGGATAGAAGGACACCCAATACGGACTGGACCCAGATAGCAAGTTACATCACAGACCAGGAGTTACAGGGACAGGGAAGTGTGTCCCATCAGACTATATATACCTATACGGACAACACTGTAATCAATAATGAGACCTACGACTATCGTTTGGCTGATGTTGACCATGATGGGAACGTGGAATACCACAGCACCCAACTCATGGGCATTTCCATATCATCAACCTTACCAGAACAATATGTTCTATACCAAAACTATCCCAACCCATTCAATCCAGTGACCAAGATACGCTATGACCTTCCTGATGATGCGTATGTCACGCTCACCATACATGATATGATGGGAAGAAGGGTCAGAGCGCTTGTAGATGGCCCACAGACCGCAGGAAACAGATCTATCCAATGGAATGGCACCGATGAGCAGGGAAGATTCATTCCAGCTGGATTATATCTTTTTTCGATAAGTTTGGGGCAGTTCAATGAGACAAGTAAAATGATTCTATTAAAATAGTATTATAAATGTTCGTAAGGATGCAGTCACTCAAACTATATGTTTTTTTTATACTAATTATAATTTTTGGTTCCATAGCGAATGGTTCACATCGATCAAAGGTAATTGGTTCTTCATCTGGAACAATGGTCTTCGAATTATCAATAGATACTATTATTGTTGATCAAAACAAATTGAAGGTAATGCCCTATCTCTCATTGGATAAGACTCCTGGAAAATATTCATTGCCAAAAGACATAGTGCCATTGGTCAATATTCCCAGAAATGCAAAAATCTT
>Ga0208639_1000241_pt1 | contig 42721 bp, 44 predicted proteins | sample ETNtaG_33_FD_185772 | JGI IMG/M metagenome (GOLD analysis project Ga0208639, IMG submission 185772) | Marine microbial and viral communities from oxygen minimum zone, Eastern Pacific Ocean - ETNP201310SV76 (SPAdes) (version 2) | ecosystem: Environmental > Aquatic > Marine > Oceanic ...
TCATTTCGAAGAAATCTTTGTTTGGTTTTGTGTAGCATGTGTTTTTATATCTTGTTTATTTATAGCTAAATTATATTTTAATCGATACAGATCATGAGAGTTTTATTAACAGCACTTATATTGTTCAGCCTTTTCTCTTGCCAAGAAAAAGAAGTAATTACTGAAGAAAAATCACTTATTGCTTCTGAACAAAAGAAAAAATTAGCAGAACAACCTATTCAAGTTAAAAATGGAATTGTCTTTCGAGATGCCCAAGGCAATTTATTATCTGAAGCTGAGAAAGATAGTATAGTAGACAATACAAGCCAATTACAAGCTTTGAGACGTTTTGATAATGAATCAAATAATACAGAGTATATTCTTTTTGAAAATTATGAAGATCTAAGAGGATTTGTTCCAGATGATACTATTAACAATTTAATTGAGGAAGCTAAACTGATGCAAGCTGGAGGTAGAGGAGCCGTATTAAATAAGAGAATTGCTGATGAATGGCAGGACAAAAAACTTCCCGAAGGCGTATTAAATATGTTAGATGGTTCAGTAAAATCTTTTAGAGATTTTGAAGGCAGCTTATTAGTATTGAATCTTTGGTATATCAATTGTGGTCCTTGTATTGCAGAAATGCCATACCTAAATAATGTAGTTGATAGATATAAAGATGAAGATATTACATTTTTGGCATTGAGTTTTGATAGTATTCCAGATATTACCAATTTCTTAGAAAGAACAGATTTTATATATCAACATGGATCAATAGATAGAAACTTTAGTGCTTCTTTAAGTCCTGTAGCTCCAGCACATTTTATTGTCGATAAAAATGGTATTATTAGAGATATACTTATTGGTGCACCTCGCAATACTCCAGAGATTTATAACCGCTTAGTTTCTGTTATTGAAAAAAATAAAAAATAAATTCTTAATCACTCATTCATGTAGTAATTTTATGCCATGAAGAAAATTTTTATTACTCTGTTATTGCTTTTTCCTACAATTTTACCTGCACAAACCCATTTAGTAATGCCAGGAGAAAGTGCTACAACAGTATCATTTGGGTATGATCAAAATGTAGACTTCTTTGGAGAAGGTAAGTTTGTTAGACCTAGCTATGGCAATAACGTCAATGTTGGATATGTATACAATGGAATGGTTGGCATAGATTTTTCATATGGATATTCTTCTTATGATCGGAAAAAAACTTATACTTTTGATTTAACAGGAGAACAATCTAATCCTGACGGTGATTCTAAGTTTAATTTTACAGAATCATTTAGAAGTGATAATCCAGATGTAAGTGATAAAGGTTTTTCTGTTGGTTTAACTTATTATTTCAATTCAATGCAATTTAATCTTCCAGTAAATCTTTCTGCAGGATTTAGATATGGTAGTTCAGATTTTAATAATAATGCTCTTGATGACTTGGAGCAGGATTTTTATGGAAAATCTTATGCACTTGAACTAGGAGTAAGCAAAGAGTTTGAAACAGGCGAAAAATTTGTGATAATTCCAAGGCTTACAATTGATGTCATAAATGAAAAAAATATTTATGATTCTTTTTCAGATGAGGATGGTACAGCTTCTTTCAATTCCTCTCATATGTATACAGAGCTAGCATTGCCATTTATTTTTGAGTCAGGAGTGGTCACTAATTTAAATTCATTGTCACAATTTTTTGTTGAACCAATTATAGCTAATAAATATGGAACCACTCACCTTGGTCTAAGATTCGGATTTTTATTTCATTAGGATAGATTGATTTTGTCTCCTCAATTTAAGATTCATAAAGATATTGCTAAAGCAGAAACGCTTCCATCATCTTTCTATAAAGATGAAAATGTTTTTAATCAGGTAAGAGAAAAAATATTTTTAAGATCATGGCAATGGCTTGGAGATAATTCTGCTTTGAAACTTACAAATTCTATTCAACCATTAACATTGCTAGATGGATTTTTAACAGAACCTATACTGCTTACCAGAGATAAAGAGGGAAGTATTAATTGCATGAGCAATGTCTGTACTCATCGAGCACATATTTTAGCTCTAGGGTCTGGTAAATCAAGAAATATTACGTGTGCATACCATGGAAGGTCATTTGACCTACAAGGGACCTTTAAATCAATGCCAGAATTTAAAAAAACGAAAGACTTTCCTAGAGAATGTGATAATTTATATAAATTTCCTCTTGCAGAATGGGGTCCATTTTTATTTGCTGGCCTAAATCCTTTATTTGATTTTAGCGAAGTAATTGATTCGATGAATGAAAGAGTCGGTTTTCTTCCATTAGAGCAGTTTTCCTTTGATGGTAGTTTATCAAAAGATTATTTAGTGCAGGCACATTGGGCACTTTATTGTGATAACTACTTAGAAGGATTTCATATTCCTTTTGTACACGAAGCATTAAACAAAGTATTAGACTATGGTAGTTATACAACAGAATTACATAAATACTCGAATCTGCAAATTGGATATTCTGATGATGCAAATGAAACATTTGATTTACCTAAAGATCATATCGATTACGGGAAACAAGTAGCAGCATATTATTATTGGGTTTTTCCGAATATGATGTTCAATTTCTATCCTTGGGGATTATCAGTAAATATTGTTAAGCCAATTAGTATTAATCGTACAAAAGTTTCTTTTCTAACCTATGTCTATGACACTTCTAAGCTTCATAAGGGCGCAGGCAATGATATTGATAAAGTGGAAAGGGAAGACGAGTTTATTGTAGAGAATGAAAGCAAAGGAATTCAATCTTCATTCTATCAATCTGGAAGATTTTCTCCTACCAGAGAAAAAGGCGTTCATCATTTTCAAAGATTAATTGCTGAATTTTTAGATAAGTAAAGACGGGAGATTTTTCTAACTAGTTAAAGCACTCAGAGGTATTAAATGATGCTATTTTGAGACTTTTGAATTGATATAAGAATTTCCCCCGCCCCAACTAACTCATATTGACATATATAATATAATATCATTTTTTTAAAAAAAGCAATGAAAACCGACCGGTCGGTTTATTTAATGATACTTTTATTTAGAATTAGTTTATTGATAGGAGAGATTGGGTGTAGCCCGTAGGGGGATCGAACCCCTGTTGCATGGATGAAAACCATGAGTCCTAACCACTAGACGAACGGGCCAAAAATGTAGCAAAATATAGAGCTAAGATACTATTTTTACAATAGTCTTTCTTTATTAACTATTTATATCTAATACATCTAAGAGTTGACCATTTTGATGCATTTCTACTGCAATATCACATCCTCCAATTAGTTTTCCTTTAACGAATAATTGAGGAAATGTGGGCCAACCTGAAAGTTCTGATAATGCTACTTTCATCTCAGGATCTTCTAAAATATTAACATCCTTGAATTCAACTCCATAATGATCCAGCAAATTTACGACTGTTTTAGAGAAACCGCAGACAGGCATATCTTTAGTTCCTTTCAAAAATAGTACAATTCCATTCTCATCTATAATTTTTTTGAATTCTTCTTTAAAGTTCATAGTTTAATTTATCAATTAAATTTTAAAATTAAAGAGGTAAAAAGTAGGATGAGGATATTTTCTTGGAATGTTAATGGCGTTAGAGCTATTGAGAAGAAGGGATTTTTAGATTGGGTAGATCAAATTGCTCCAGATGTACTGTGTATTCAAGAAACAAAAGCTCATTTTGAACAACTACCTGACACATTAAAAGATATAGATGGTTATCATGGCTATTGGCATTCTGGCGAAAGAAAAGGATATAGTGGGGTAGCTACTTTTTCAAAAAAAGAACCTTTACATGTTCAATATGGTCTTGGAATTGAGAAATATGACAAAGAAGGACGAGTATTAATCACTGAATTTGAAGATTTCTTGTTATATAATATTTATTTTCCAAATGGTCAAAAAGATGAACATCGTTTACAGTATAAATTAGATTTCTATGATGATTTGTTAGAAATTTTAAATGAGCAAGTTGCCTCAGGGGTAAATGTGCTTGTTGGTGGAGATTGGAACACAGCTCACCAAGAGATTGATTTAGCAAATCCTAAAGCGAATCAGAATAACTCTGGATTTATGCCAGTAGAAAGAGCACAAATTGATACTTATATTGAAAATGGTTATGTAGATACCTTCAGATTATTTCACGATGAACCAGAACGTTATTCTTGGTGGACATATAGGTTTGGTGCACGTCAACGCAATATTGGATGGAGAATAGATAATTTTTTTTCGAATCAAGATTTCATAGAAAATATTGCAGATGCAGATATACATGAAGATGTAATGGGATCAGACCACTGTCCCGTATCAATTGAATTAATTGATAATTTCTAAAATTGAAAAGTATAGACTAGCTGTATGACCTACTCTCTCGCCATCTAAGCTGTCTGGAAATTGAAAAACAATGGAGTTTTTAATAACTCTATCATAAGGATTAAAATCATATCTCTTCAATTGTGAGTCAAATTCTTTAATATTTCTCCACTGTACATGTTTATTGGTAAATCCATTCTCAAATTCGTCATTTAAGCTATCAATCGTTTCAGAGCAACGTTTATTGAATATTGACTCATAAGCTCTAATAAAAAAAGGAGTCTTTTCTGGCTCATAATATACAGGAGTAGCTACAGTATTAAATGTAATCTTATTATTATATATAAAAGATTGATTGGTGAACATAACTACACTTCCTCCCATGCTATGACCCACAATCTGCCAATCATCTACTTCTGGATATTTTTTGATAAGATTTTCCAATTCAATAGAAAATTCTTTAGCAACCTTACTAGGACATTCGTTCCAATCATATTTATAAAAGAAAGTTTTTATGTCTTCTTTTACTAGGAAATTGAATGGTTGAACCCATTCATGATGAATATCCGGCCAGTAGACTGGATAAAAACCATGTATTCCTACTATTGCTCTCGTTTTATTATTATCATGGATAATATTCATTCCATTAGGGATTTTTTTTAATTCTCTATATGAATTAAATTGATCTTGAGCAGTAGATATGCTGAAGAATAACGATAAAATTATTACAATAATTAGTCTTTGATTTCTCATTGTATAATATTGAAATTGCTAAAATGAACACTAAGATACAATTAGTAAAAACAGAAGAAGATTATAACCGAGTTCTTGCAATTAGAAGAACAGTATTTATTGAGGAACAAAATGTTCCAGAAAGCTTAGAAATTGAGAATGAGGATGAATCTTTTCATGTGTTAGCTCTCTATGGCGATATGCCAGTAGGGACAGGACGATGGAGAAAAACATCAGAAGGTTATAAGTTAGAGCGTTTTGCTGTATTGAAAGAATTTAGAACAAAAGGAATTGGTAGAGATATTGTAAAGTTCGTTTTGGATCAAATTCCATCAGAAGATATGATATATTTACATGCTCAAGAAAGTGTGATAAAATTTTATAAAGATTTAGGATTTACGATTATTGGCAGTACATTTATCGAAGCTGACATAGTTCATGCAAAAATGGTTTATAAGAAAGAAAATACCAATCAATCAAGATAGTGCATCAAAGATGAATCAATCGTCACATATACGTCTATTTAAACTTATCTTAACATATTGGCCTTTACTGGTGGCATCTAGTATAGCAGCAATAGTATTTGTACTGTTTAATAGTGCATCTATCTGGATTACTGCAACAATGATTAATAATGTTTTAATTGATTTTAATGATATGGTCGCAGAGAATGCACGATTATTAGCATTAGAGAGTTGGTCTGCTAATGATCAACTAAAGTTGTTTTCAAATAAGCTACTCTTAAGAGAGTCAGCTATTGAGACCGTTTCATCAGTATGTGTTGCTCTAGTAGTAGTCTTTACCTGTAAGAATATTGCACTATACATCAAGAATATTACATTATCTATTATTCAGTTTAAGCTTATTAGGGACTTAAGAAACAGATTATATGAACATTTTCATTATTTATCTCTCTCTTATTTTAATAAAAACAAATCTGGTGAATTAACCGCTGTTCTTGTAAGTGATATTGATAATATGAAGAATTCACTAGGTGCCACTTTCCAAAAATTATTTGTAGAGCCAATTAATATTTTAACATTCTTAACATTACTTTTCATTATTAGTCCAAAGTTGACAGCTATTGCATTGACAATTGTTCCATTGAGTGGCATCATCATTTTCGGTATTGCTCGAAGTATTAGAAGGAGAGCAGCAAGAACACAAGCCCAATTAGCAGGTATTACGTCAACCATATCTGAAACACTTAGTTCAATAAGAATTGTTAAAGCATTTGCTATGAAAGCTTATGAGGTAAAGAAATTTTCTTTTGAAACACAGAAGTATTATAAATTAACGCTTAAGAAAGATATATTAAGATTATTCTCTTCTCCTATATCAGAAATTATTGGAGCATCAATTGCCGCATTATTGCTGTGGGTCGGAGCCCGCGATGTCTTAGTAGAGCAATCTATTTCATCAGAAGATTTTATACGTTTTATTTTACTATTATTTAGTTTATTTCAGCCAATTAGGAAGCTTAGCAATGTTTTTAATGAACTACAAAATGGATTAGCATCAGCAGATAGAGTTTTTTCTATTTTGGATACCAAATCTGATATTATGAATGTCCCAGATGCTGTCAAAATTGATAGCTTAAATAAAAACATTGTATTTAAAGATGTTAGTTTCCACTATGGGAATGAAGAAGAGAAAGTATTAAATAATATTAATTTTTCTATTAATACAGGTCAAATCATTGCGCTTGTTGGGCCTAGTGGTGCAGGAAAATCTACTTTAGTTGATTTAATTCCTAGGTTTTATGATACTATTGATGGCTCCATTCTAATAGATGATACTAACATTAAAGATATCAATCTTAATTCATTGAGATCATTAATGGGCATTGTTACTCAAGAGACATTTTTATTTAATGATACTGTAAGAGCTAATATTGCTTATGGAGTAGAGTCAATAGAAGACAATATTATAAAAGATGCTGCAATTGCAGCAAATGCGCATGATTTTATCGAAAAACTCCCTGATGGCTATGATACTGTTATTGGTGAGCGAGGCATTTCTTTATCAGGTGGACAAAGGCAACGTATTGCTATAGCGCGTGCAATAGTAAAAAATCCACCAATTCTAATTTTAGATGAAGCAACATCTTCTCTAGATACTGAATCAGAAAAAAATGTCCAAGAAGCAATTGAAAAATTAATGTGTGATCGTACAGTAATTGTTATAGCGCACAGGCTATCTACAGTGCACAATGCTGATAAGATTCTTGTGCTTGATAATGGAAAAATTATTGATAAAGGAAGCCATCAAGAATTAATTAATAGGGATGGTGTATATAAAGAGTTACACAATATGCAATTTCAAACTTAAATTTGATTATCATTATGGGGAAATTAAAAGAAAGCTTAGCAAAAAAGATACCTGACTGGAGATATAATTATCGACAGCTTCTTGATGAGAAAGGCGACCATGTTACAAGCACAGTAACAATAGAAAAGGCTTTTTCTGGAATGCGCGGTGTAAAGGGTATGATTTGTGACACATCATCTGTAACTGCAGATGCTGGATTGCATGTTAGGGGTCATCATATACTTGATTTAGTTCATATTAAACCTGAAGAGGTATTCTATTTATTGCTTGTAGGAGAATTGCCTAATAAGGACGAACTCGAAGACGTCCAAAGATGTTTACATTCTAAAAGTGAAGTTCCACAATATGTATGGGATGTACTCAATAGTATGCCAAAAGACTCACATCCAATGGCAATGTTTAATACTGCGATTTTATCGATGCAAAAAGAAAGTAAATTTGCAGAGGCTTACGATTTAGTAGTTTCAAAAAGTGATTATTGGGAAACTACTCTTGAAGATGGTGTGAATATTATTGCAAAACTCCCTGCTATTGCAGCAGCAATTTATCGATTACGATTTGATAAAGGAGATAGATTAGAGCATGCAGGTTCTCAAGATTGGTCTGAAAGTTTCTTACAAATGATGGGGTTTGACCATTCAGAAGATATGCTAAAAATGATGCAATTATATTTAATGTTGCATTGTGATCATGAGGGTGGAAATGTAAGTACATTTAGTTCCTTGACTGTTAATTCAGCTTTATCTGACCCTTATTATGCTTTATCTGCAGGTCTGAATGGATTAGCTGGGCCATTACATGGATTAGCAAATCAAAATAATTTAAAATTTGTACTAGATATGATAGATCATTTTAAGGGCATACCAAGCGATAAAGAATTAAAAGCTTTTGCTTGGGACAGATTAAATTCAGGAAAAGTAATTCCTGGATATGGTCATGCGGTATTAAGATGTCCTGATCCAAGATTTACAGCATTTATGAATTTTGGTAAAGATAATATTAATGATAGCGAAGTGTTTGATGCAGTAACAAAACTATTTAATATTATTCCAGATATATTAAAAGAACATGGGAAGGCTAAGAATCCATGGCCAAATGTTGATGCGGCTTCTGGATCACTGCTTTACCATTATGGATTAAAAGAATTTCAATTTTATACTGTATTATTTAGTATGTCTCGATCGTTAGGGATTATATCTCAATTAGTCTTAGCTCGTGCAATGGGATTACCATTAACACGACCAAAATCTTTGACTTTTGACGCCTTGAATCAGTTATAAGCATTTATGCTTAAAAAAGATAAAATTAATTTCATTATTAATAAGCTTGATGAAATTTATCCCGAAGTTTCGCCACCATTAACTCATTCAAATCATTATACGTTTCTTATTGCGGTGTTATTATCAGCAAATACTACTGATAAGTCTGTAAATAAAGTCACACCAGTTCTTTTTGCAAAAGCAGATACTCCAAAGAAGATGATAACATTAGACTATGAAACAATTTATAAGATTATTAAACCATGTGGATTGGGTCCAGCAAAATCAAAAGCAATCTTAGGTTTATCAAAAATTCTTGTTGATAAGTATGATGGAAAAGTACCAAATAATTTTGCAGATTTAGAATCGTTCCCTGGAGTAGGACATAAAACAGCTTCTGTTGTGATGTCTCAGGTATTTGGGGTGCCTGCATTTGCAGTAGATACACATGTTCATCGTTTAATGTATAGATGGGGATTATCTTCTGGAAAGAGCGTGCAACAAACAGAAAGAGATGTTAAGCGCTTATTTCCAAAGGAAAAATGGAGCAAACTCCACCTTCAAATCATATTTTATGGAAGAGAACATTGCCCAGCTAAAAATTTTAATCCAAATATATGTCCAATTACTTCAGTAGTTGGAAGAAAATCTTTATTTAGATAAATTATCTATTCAAATGGCGAAAAATAATAACATATACCTCACCAAAGTTTTTACTTTTGCTGCAGCCCATCAATATGGCAATAGTAAATGGTCTGATGAGAAGAATTTAGAAGTATTTGGGAAAGATGTAAAAGTACATGGACATAATTATAAACTTCATGTGACCGTTACGGGAGACGTAGATCCAGATACAGGATTCTTGGTCCATATTGATCATCTAAAGTCGATTGTGAAAGATCATGTGATCTCAGTGTTAGATCACTCTCAGTTTGAGAAGGATATTCCTTGGTTTGAGGGAAAACAACCTTCAACAGAAAATCTAGTAGTTTTTATTTGGGGAATGATTACCAAACATTTAAAAGGGTGCTCTTTACATCGTATACGTTTGGTAGAAACGCCGACAATCTATACAGACTACTATGGAGGCAACAGTGAATGAGTTTCAAGAAAGATTTTATTTAATCTTAACAGGAATATTTATTGCTTCACTTGTAGCATGCAATCTTATTTTCCAAAAGTTCTTTACTTGGAATTTTCTTGGAATGACATTCGAACTTTCTGTAGGGATTATTGCATATCCTGTAACATTCTTGGTAACAGATTTAATTTCTGAGCTCTATGGGCAAAAGCGAGCAAACCAAGTGGTTATATCTGGATTTTTTGCAAGTATTTTTACAACACTTTTAGTGATAGTTTCGATGAATGCGACTGCAGCAGAATGGTCACCAATAGATAGTGAGACATTTACAAGAGTATTTGGACTAACAGGTCCAGCATTTTTTGCTTCAATGGTTGCATACCTAACTGCACAATTAATAGATGTTAGGATATTTCATTTCTGGAAGCGTCTTACTAAAGGGAAATACTTATGGCTTAGAAATAATGCATCTACCATGTTTTCTCAATTGGTAGACACGTCTGTTATTTTAATTATTCTTTGTTTCGCTGGAGTAATTGAATGGGAGCGTTTTTATGGATTATGGATGATGGGATGGCTATTTAAAGTGATGGTTGCATTATTTGATACCCCAATTATTTATTTTGCATTGTGGGCATTAAGAGATAAGATTCAACCTACAAGCTATTTAGAGGAAAATTAATGAACGATAAAGATAAAAAGCATTTAGAAGAAATTACAAAATCACTTTTAGAGTCTATTGGAGAAGATCCGAATAGAGAAGGATTACTAAAAACTCCACAAAGAGTAGCAAAATCTTGGGAATTTCTATCAAAGGGGTACAAGGAAGACCTTGATACATTAATCAATAATGCAATTTTTGAAGAATCTGCAAAAGATATGGTTATTGTAAAAAATATAGAATTTTATAGCCTGTGCGAGCATCATCTTATTCCATTTCATGGCAAAGCACATGTTGCATATATCCCAAATGGGAAAATTATTGGTCTATCAAAGATTCCAAGAATTATTGATCATTATTCTAAAAGATTACAAGTCCAAGAACGTCTTACCAATCAGATTGCAAATACTCTTCAAGATATTTTACAACCAAAAGGCGTAGCAGTTGTTATGGAAGGAAAACATTTCTGTATGTTAATGCGCGGAGTACAAAAACAAAATAGTATTGCAACTACAAGTTCGATGTTAGGATTATTCCGAGAAAAAGATACTACAAGAAATGAATTCTTGAATTTAATACAAACAAATAACGTATAAGACTAAGAGGAAAATATTGAACAATTATGACTTAATTATTCTAGGTGGAGGTCCAGGAGGATACAATGCCGCATTTCGTGCTGCTGAACTAGGAAAGAAGGTAGCGATTGTTGATGACAATAATCTTGGAGGCGTATGTTTGAATTGGGGATGTATTCCAACAAAATCACTATTAAAGAATGCAGAAGTAATGGATCTAATTAATGCATCAGAATCATATGGAATATCTGTTAAAGATATTGCTGTAGATTTTGAATCTATTGTAAGTAAAAGCGTTCAAGCGAGACAGCGTTTATCAAAAGGGATCCATCACCAAGTAAAGAAACACAATATCGATTTTCATGCAGGATTTGGAACATTTACTGATAAAAATACAATAACGGTAAATGATACCACTATCACTGCAGAAACATTTATTATTGCAACAGGATCTAAACCAAGGACACTTTCTAACCTAAATGTAAATGACAGTGAAGTTGTTTATGCAAAAGATATTTTTCAGATGAAATCAATTCCTAAATCAATGACAATTATTGGTGCAGGTGCAATTGGAGTAGAGTTTGCATATTTCTTTAATAGTTTTGGAACAGATGTCACATTAATTGAGGCAGAGGATACTATTTTGCCACACGAAGACAAAGAAGTTTCACAATGGGTTGAGAAAGTATTCAAAAAGAAAAAAATTAATGTCTTAACAGGCACATTAGCAGACAATATTGATGATGAGAAGGTGTTGATTTCCATTGGAGTAGAAGGCAATTCAACAGGAATGGGATTAAAAGGTTTAGGATTAGAATTTTCTGATAATAATCATATTGCAGTCAACGAACATGGAAAAACAAATATTGATAATATTTATGCAGTGGGAGATGTCATTGGCGCTCCATGGCTTGCTCATGTTTCTGCAGCAGAAGGTCTCTATGTTGCCGAGCATCTTTGTGGATTAAATCCAAAGCAGATAGACTATAACAGTATTCCTGCTTGTACTTATTCAAAACCTGAAGTGGCATCGATTGGTGCTACAGAGCAAACACTAGTAGATAGCAATGTAGAGTTTAAAGTTGCTAAATCATTTTTTATATCTAACGGGAAAGCAGTTGCTGTTGGATCTACGGATGGTTTTATAAAAATATTAGTTGGGACAAAAGGTGATATCTTAGGAGCTCATATTGTTGGATCTAACGCAACAGAAATGATTTCAGAGCTTAGTATCATCAAAACAAATAATTTGACTATCGAAAATATATTTAATTCTGTCCATCCACATCCTACTTTTTCTGAAGCAATCTTTGAAACATTATTGCAGCTAAAATAAATGGATATAGCTGTTAAAGATTTAGGAATATGTAATTATAACATAGCCTTATCTAAGCAAGAGTTTACGAGAGAAAAACTCATCAAAAAAACAGGAAAAGACACTCTGATATTGTTAGAGCATAATCATATTTATACGCTTGGTAAGAATGCTAATCGTGATAATATTCTCAATAATGACTGCGAAATTATTCAAACAGATCGTGGAGGGGATGTTACCTATCATGGTCCTGGACAATTAGTAGGATATCCCATAATAAATCTAAAGAGAATAGGATTAGGCGTGAAATCCTATGTTGATCATATTGAGTCTTTATTAATTGCTGTTCTTCATGACCATAATATAGATGCACATACAAAAAAAGGTAAACCTGGTGTTTGGATAGATGATAAGAAGATAGGAAGTATTGGGATTCGCGTCTCTCATGGGGTAACTACTCATGGATTTTCTCTCAATGTAAACACAGATATGAATTATTTTTCTAATATCATTTCTTGTGGAATTGATGATGTTTCAATGACATCAATGGAGAAAGAACTTGGAACAGAATTGTTTATAGATGATATTAAACAGTCGATTATATGGCATTTTAACCGATTATTCAACATACAATGATTCAATCAGGCATACATAAACCAAAGATAAATATTACTACTGATGAAAATTACAAGTCAGTCAAAAAAATGGTGCAAGAAAGCTATCTTAATACTGTTTGCGCTGAAGCAAGATGTCCAAATATCTATGAGTGTTGGAATCGTAAAACAGCTACTCTAATGATATTAGGCGATACATGTACTAGAGGGTGTGGATTTTGCTCTATAAAGACAGGAAAGCCTACTTGGAATGACCCTCTGGAACCCTATCGTGTGGCACAAGCAGTTCAGAAAATGAAACTACGCCATGTGGTTATTACATCTGTAGATCGTGATGACTTAAAAGGAGATTACGGGTCTACAATATGGGCACAAACTATTAATGCTACACGTAAATTAAATCCAAAATGTACGATAGAAGTACTCACTCCTGATTTTAAAGGAGACAAGAATGCATTGAACACCGTATTTGCATCACAACCAGATATATTTAGCCATAATGTTGAATGTGTAGAAAGAATTAGCAAAGGAGTAAGAGCTCAAGCAAATTGGCAGCGTTCATTGAATGTATTGAAAGAATCAATAGCTTATGGATTGCGTACCAAAACAGGTATTATGGTTGGATTAGGAGAGACTGAAAGAGAAGTAAAAGATACAATGGAGCAAATTGTTACACTAGGTGTACAAATTTTTACCATTGGACAGTATTTGCAACCAACAAAAAAACATTTAAAAGTAGAACAGTATGTTTCGAAAGAAAAATTTGATGAATACAAAGTTTTTGGAGAGTCTATTGGATTTAAAATAGTGGAGTCTGGACCATTAGTACGTAGTTCTTACCATGCAGATGAACAAGCGCGTACAATCTTTAGCAATAATGAATAGAATTATATTATATACCGTGATTATTGGAACCTGTTTCTTTATATCACACATTGCTGTTAATGGTACAAATGAAATTATAGGAAAAGATGTAGTAAAAAATATTTCCTATAAATTACCAGAGGGTTGGAACGCATCTAGTTCAGACAAGCAATTTCGTTTATTAGAAGTAAGCTTAGACACTAATGAAGATTTTTCTGTAGTAATATTTAATAATATTCAAGGAACAGCAGATCAAAATCTAAATCGTTGGATTGGTCAATTTAAAAAAGATGATTCATTTGATAGAGAAAATATTGTAGTGAAAAGAGATAGTTTAGACAGCAAATATATTACATCAATTGAAATGTATGGAACCTATGAGGTTCCTAGAATGGGGAACAATACATTGCCAGTTGAGATTAAACCAAATTATGGCCTCTTAGGAGGTGTGGTAGAATTTCCTAACAGCTTATATTTTATTAAAGCAGTCGGAAATGATGAGTTAATAAAAGAAAACTCTGCCTCTTTTGATGAGTTTTTATACTCAATTGAACTAAATTAGCAGACTTTATTGCCATTTTGGCATATTTTTGATGAATTTTTATGGTTTTAGGCTATATTTAACATAAGGCACAGTTTTTGCATCAATACTAGTAGGAACAAATATGGAAAAAATAGAGAAACAATATCCAGTAATGCCGTTAAAGAATACGGTATTATTCCCTCAGCAGGTTATTCCTATTTATGTAGGAAGAAAGAAATCATTGCAACTGATTGAAGACCTAGATCCAGATAATAAATATCTGGTAGTTGTTGCACAACAAGATGGATCAGTAGAAGATCCAAAAGAAGAAGATTTATATTCTTATGGTACACTAGCATTAGTGCTAAAAACATTCGATATGCCAGATAATAGTAAATCTGCTATTGTACAAGGTGTAGATAGAGTCAAAATTTTAAAATACCAAAAAGATGGACCTTATTTTATTGCTGATGTGGAAAGAATTCCAGAATCCATTACTAGCCCAGATGTACAAGTTGAAGCATTAGCCAAAAGTTTAAAAAATTCATTTACTGAATTAATTAAGATTTCTCCAAATCTAAATGAAGAACATGCAGGAATGTTATCTAACATTGATCGTCCTTCTCGATTAGCAGATAGAGCAACATCTCTTTTATCAGTATCCAATTCAGAAAAGCAAGAAGTGCTAGAAGAATTAGATATTAAAAAACGTGTTGAGAATGCTATTAATTTATTACAGAAGGAAATACAGCGTATTAAGCTAGGAGAAGAAATTCAGACAGAAGTCCAAGATGAGATTTCTAAGACTCAAAGAGAGTACTATCTAAGAGAGCAAATGAAAACCATTCAGAAAGAGCTTGGAGAAGATAGTCAAACAGTAGAATTAGACGAGCTAACAAAGAAGATTGATGAAGTTGGTATGAGTAAAGAGGCTACAAAAGTAGCACACAAAGAATTAGAGCGTTTATCACGCATTTCACCACAATCCCCTGAATATTCTGTTGCTAGAACATATTTAGAATGGTTAACAGACTTACCATGGAGTAAATCCAGTAAAGATAATTTAAATATTAAAAAAGCAGGGAAAACACTTAATGAAGATCACTATGGTCTTGAAAAAGTAAAAGAACGTGTGCTGGAATACTTAGCAGTCCGATCACTCAAGAAAAAAGTAACAAAAAATGATACGGTTCGAGGACCTATTCTTTGTTTTACAGGCCCTCCAGGAGTTGGTAAAACTTCTTTAGGAAAATCAATTGCTAAATCAATGGGTAGAGAATTTGTTCGTATCTCATTGGGTGGTGTAAGAGATGAGGCTGAAATTAGAGGACATAGACGTACATATATCGGCGCATTACCTGGAAGAATCATTCAATCAATAAAGAAAGCTAAAACGAATAATCCAGTCTTTATGTTGGATGAGATTGATAAGTTAGGTTCTGATTTTAGAGGGGATCCTTCCTCAGCAATGCTTGAAGTATTAGACCCAGAACAGAATCATGCTTTTAGCGATCATTATCTGGAAGTTGATTTTGATTTAAGTAAAGTAATGTTTATTTCAACAGCAAATTATCCTGATAATATTCCTCATGCATTATATGACCGTATGGAAATGTTAGACTTTAGAGGATATATTGATGATGAAAAAGTCAAAATTGCAGAAAAACATCTTATTCCAAAACAAATTAAGGAAAATGGATTAACACCTAAGCAAGTGAAGTTTAATGAATCTGGAATTAAGGAAGTTATCCGCTCTTATACACGAGAATCTGGAGTAAGAAGTTTAGAGAGAGAAATTTCAAATGTGCTTCGAAAAATTGCAGTAGATGTAATAAACAAAAAAGTAAAAACAGTAACAGTATCTAAGAAAGTTGTTAATGATTATTTAGGGATTCCAAAATTCCAATCTGACTTAGCAGAACGTACAACTAAGCCAGGCGTAGTAACGGGAATGGCATGGACTGCCGCAGGTGGAGATATTCTATTTGTAGAGTCAAGCAAGATGAAAGGAAAGGGAGTACTTACCTTGACCGGTCAATTGGGAGATGTTATGAAAGAATCTGCAGCAGCAGCGTTTACTTATGTTAAAGCCCATACAGATATTTTAGGATTAAAAGAAGATTTTGCAGAAAAGATGGATATCCATGTTCATTGTCCCGCTGGAGCTATACCAAAAGATGGTCCTTCAGCAGGAGTAGGGATGTTTACTTCTCTGGTATCTTTATTAACTAATAAACCAGTAAAGAGTAAACTTTCTATGACAGGAGAAATTACTTTACGAGGCAATGTACTTGCAATTGGTGGTGTGAAAGAGAAAGTCACAGCTGCTCATCGTGCAGGAATCAAAACTATAGTACTTCCTTTTGCCAATAAACGTGATTTGGAAGAAATTCCAGAACATATCAAGAAAGATCTTACTTTCCATTTTGCAAAAGAATTGATGGATGTCATTGATGTGGCTATCCCAGATCTTAAAAAGTAATTTGTTGGATTATTTAATCTAAGAATTTAATTTCATTCACTTTTGGGGCGATTAGCTCAGCTGGTCAGAGCGCCTGCTTTACACGCAGGACGTCGGGAGTTCGAATCTCTCATCGCCCACGGTTTAAGCTATAACTCGAGAAAAAAAGGACTGTTTTGGCAGTCCTTTTTTTGTAGATTTAATTACTATGGAAACATTCGGAATAATATTAACTGTGCTGCTTGTTATATTGCTTGTTCTTTTTGTCCTTAGCGGACTTCTTCTATGGTTGTGGAATATGACTATACCTGAAGTATTTGGACTAAAAGAAATTACTTTTTGGCAGGCATTTCGCATTCTATTAATTGCATCTCTACTCTTTGGCGGAGCTCAGAATGATGAGTTTCGTAAAATTAGAGAAGGGATTGATGATATTAATGTAAAGCTAGAGGTGCTGATTAACGAAGAATAGTATGAATTCATTTTTTGCATACTTGAAATTCTATTTGTCACCTATCTTTCTTGTGGCGCTAGGTATTGCAGTCTATATTGATGGAATGGTCGGCTTGGTCATTGCTTCATCTATTGTTGCACTCATCACTATTGGAGAGATTTTTCTTGGCAACGATCTATCTGTACCCAAATATCGCTTCCCTTTCCTATTAGATTTAGCAGTGTTCATTAATGTTCCATTATTCTTTATTGTGCTGTACCTATTTTTAACACAAGTATCCAATGGTTTTGAATTATATCATTTATTCTATGTGCCAATTATTGGTCTTCAAATGGCATTGAGTTGGATTAATGTTGGTCATGAGCTTGTACATAGAAAAAGTAAGAAATTTGACTGTGAAGTAGGCAATTGGGCTTTAGCAGGATCTTGGCTTCCAGCTTTTGCGATTGAACACATTTATGGACATCATAAAAATATTGGTGTTATTAGTGAAGACCCTGTGACGGCTTCTGCTGGAGATAATCCCCTTAAATTTGCTGTGACAGCTTTTATCAAAGAGCATATTCATGCTTGGGGAATTGAAACAAGACAACTCAGACGTAGAAACCAAGCTATCTTCTCATTCAGAAATAGAATTCTTGTTGGGTATTTACGCACTATTATTTTGTTTTGTTTAATAGGATACTTCGTTAACTGGATAGGGATGGTGACCTATATCGCATTAGGAGTAGTTGCAAATTATATTTTTCAGATTACAAATTTTATAGAGCACTATGGCCTTGTGCGCGTTAAAGGAAAACCTGTTGAATATCATCATTCATGGAACTCCAATAACCGAATGACCAGTTATCTCACATATAATCTGACACGTCATTCTGATCACCATGTGAATTCAAGAAAAGAATTTTGGGAGTTACATCCATGTTTAGATAGTGGAATCTCTCTACCTTCTGGATATTTAACCTATATTTTGTTATTTACTTTCTTCCCATCGTATGCCAAATCACAAATGTATCCTAGATTAAAGAATTGGCATTTACATTATGCCTCTGATGATGAGAAAAAAATGACGTCACAGTACGTTGACTTTGCATAAATTATAATATGAAAAATACAGCTATCATTGCACTCGGAGGGAATGCTCTTTCTCAAAAGAAAGAAGCAGGGACTATGTCTGAGCAATTCAATAACACTCGTAACTCTTTTAATCAGATTATGGAATTTGTTCGTCGTGATTATAATGTATGTCTTACGCATGGAAATGGTCCACAAGTAGGAGATGAATTATTACGTATGGATTTAACACGAGATGTTGTTTCTCCTATTCCGCTAGGTATTTGTGTAGCAGGAACACAGGGAACAATGGGTTATATGATTCAACAGACTTTCCAGAATGCATTACGTGAAGAAAAAATTGAAAAAGAAGTAGTAACAATGGTGACTCAGGTCATTGTTAATGCAGACGATCCATCCTTTCAAACCCCAACAAAATTTGTAGGAAAAAGGTATTCATTTGAAGAAGCTGAAGAGCTAGCTAGAAATATGGGATGGGATATTAAAGAGCAAGAACCTGGACAATGGAGAAGGGTAGTTCCATCACCAGATCCAGAATTTGTGATGCATGGCCTTAGTATTCGTACTTTAGTTGAATCTGGCACAATTGTTATTGCAGCTGGCGGAGGCGGTATTCCAGTATATAATACGGATGAAGACAAATTAAAGGGTATTGATGCTGTAGTAGATAAAGATTTAAGTGCAGCAAAATTAGGAAGAGTAATTCGTGCACAAGAATACTATATCATCACTGATATAGATCAAGTATATAGAAACTATAATACACCAGACCAGTCACCGATTGATCAAATGACCGACACAGAAGCTAAACAACTTCAAGAAGAAGGACATTTCCAGCAAGGGAGTATGTGGCCTAAGATTCGATCAGCGATTCATTTTTTAAAACATCATGGGGAAAAAGCAGTTATTACTAATATATCTAATATCCAAAAAGCAATTGATGGTAAAGCAGGCACTACTATTATTAAGGGATAAATGAATTTTCTTACCGCTAATCAAATGATGTGGATTGCTTTTATAGTAGGATCTTCTTCTCCTATTATATTCTTTCTACTTTACCAATTAGGATATATATCGAAAAAAATTATCACATTATTTATTATAGGAATATGCGTTGGATTTACATGGGAGATTCCTTTTGCATTAGCCGGAGAATCCTTCCATTTAATATTAGTAGATTGGCCAATTGATCTTCCACTAGCACGTAATATCAATTATGCTTTTTTAGATAGCTTAATTTTTCTCATAGGAATATTTTTTTGTAACACTATTTTAAAAGATACAAATTATCTCAACCAATTTAATGCAAAAGCACTTCTTATTATGATTGTTTGGGGGAGTATATCAGAATTTTTAATTGATTTAAATTGTAATGGAAAATTGTGGTTGTTTTTAGATAACTGGTATAATCCCACTTTTATATCCATTAATGGAAATAACATGACTATCATACCACAGCTAATCTGGTTGATAGCGCCAGTGATATATTATTTAACAGTTTTAAAGCTTATCAAATAGATAGGTTATGATATGAAAAAAGGCGGATACAATATCCGCCTTTTTTATTTCTATAGTCTATTTTTAACAACAGTCACAGCAGTCATCGCCGTCGCAACAGTCACAGTCTTTGCAGCAGTTGTTACATGTCTTGCTTGGACCTTCAAGCGCTCCAAAAGATTTTACACTTATATTTGTAAAATTTGGATTACTTCCAACGCCAGCAAAAAGCTCCCCGGCGCAATAGTCATTAAGCGCTTGTTCACTTTCAAATATATACACTCCACCATAAACATTGTTTTCTTGATCAGACAACCAGGTTTTTGATTTTAAACCTGCTACTTGTGCAAAAACAGGTGCAAGTTCATCCGCAACTTTGCAATATTCTTCATGAGAAATACCATCAAGACTAAAATTGATAATTAATATATGCATTATTTTCTCCTTTATTTCTTAGAAGTTACAAAAAAAAGGGCTGATAAAGTATCAGCCCTTTAATATGTACACTCTTTACTGTCGTTTATTTATTTGCTGGAGTAAAGTTCATAAAAAGACCTAGATCTTCATGACGATCATTATCCCAGTATTTTGCGTAGGCTGAACCTTCTGCTTCTGAAAAAGCTTTTTGCCATAGTGCTGGATTGTCATCCCCTGCATTATCAACATCTTCCATTGAATTATATTCAGAAACAGTTACTACTGGCCATAGTCCATTTTCAATCTTTCCAGACCACAAATGTGTTAATACTCTTTGGCTAAGAATTTTTGGATTTTTCCCAATTACTTCTTTCTGAAATTTCTTCATTAGCTTGTAACGCTCTTCTCTAGATCCGTCTTCAACTGCCCCTAGAGGTTTTAGATACGAAACTGTTACAGCAACATAAGTCCAGTCTCCATATCCTCCTGTACGTTTCTTTTCAAGTGCGACATGATTCTCAAAAATATGCAAATCTTCATGATAGGAATCAAAATATTTACCATTAGCCATCACTGCAGCTTTGCGTTCATCCGCATCACCCCAAGCTTTGGAATTTAGATTCTCACCACCACCTGAATATACCGTTGCTTCATTCATATCTTGAAATTCACTTATACGATGCACATCTTCAACGGCACCAGTCCAATAATGAGTAAGAAACATTGAGCTCTTTAAAAGCTTAGAAGCTTGATTTCGTTTTTTGTTGTATTCTGTAACAGCTGCTGCACGATCTGCTCTAGATCCATCTTCAACCTCTGAAAGTGGTGTCCATTTATATAAAGACCATGTAATAACTGTATTGTTTTCTCCGTCACCATTATACTGACAGAAGGCCATTGTTGTAAACATGACCATTAAGAGTAGTTTTTTCATTATAACCCCATAGTTGTTTATTAAATTACGTACAATATTTTAACAAATTTTATCCAATGAATAAAGAAGAACCATCAATTAAGATTATCATATTCCTTGTATCTGCTTGGATAATAATATTTACCGTATTACTAATTTCATTAGCATTCTAGATAAAGGTCAATTATAAGTTTTACTATAACTTATTTTAGAAATGGAGCAGTAATAGTGATGTCTCCATCATTGATAGCAGGAGTAACACCCATTAAGTGACACATCATTTCATATAAATGAATATTGTGTACTTCTGGGCCAAGAAATCCAGAATTAAATCCAGGTCCTCGAGCGATAAAAATTCCATTCATTGATTTATAATCTGGATCATAACCATGTGTTCCAAGAGAGGGTGTACGTCCAGGAGTCATGATACTCCAGTTTTCATCTGCAAGGAGCAGTATCGGTTCAATGCGATCATTATCACGATAGTTAAATTTTGCAGGAATATTTTCTTTTTTAAAGACCTGTGTATGTTCAATGTCTTGTAATGATTGATATACTGCTTCTAGATTATCTTCGGTTGGACGAATTTCCATAAATGGACCTCCGCCAACAGTGACGACTTCGTCTAAATTAATATAGTCAGCAATACTAATAATTTTGGACTCAGGCGTATCAGTCATTCCATGATCTGAAACAATCACGATATTCACTGCATCAAGAATGCCTCTGGATTCTAATCCATCTAATAGATACCCTATTGCATTGTCTACAACAACTATCTCATCAATAGTTCCTTGCGTATCAGGTCCATAATGATGACCTGCGCTATCAACAATACTAAAGTAAGATGCAAGAAAGGTTGGCCTATCATTGCCAGTTAAATCTAACCAGGATAATAGTCGATGCATACGTGAAGTAGCTGATGGATCATCGCTATATACATAATAGTTTGATGGTCTTATACCCATAATTTCAGCATCAGACATTGGCCAAAACATAATCATTGCACGTTTTAATTGTTTTTCAACTGTTACCCAAACCGGTTCTCTATCAATCCATTTTCCATCTTGTGCTGCTTTACTTCCAGCACCTATATAAAAATATTCATCAAACTCTGCATCATAAAAGTAATTAGAAATGATTCCGTGATTTGAAGGGTAAGAACCAGTAACAATACTGATATGATTTGGAAAAGTTTTCGAAGGATATGACGTTTTTAACCCTTCAGCTTTCACTCCTTCGTTAATAATTTTATCAAGATTAGGAGTATCTACTTTATCAAAGTAGTCCCATCGAAATCCATCAATTGAAATTAAGATTAATGGCGTTCCTGGTTCACCATATACTTGATTGTTTTCACCTGAAATACTACCTGATTGCTCACTGGCATTACATCCAATGATAGAAAAAAGGATCATTAAAAATGATAGTTGTATTATTGATTTAAAATATTGCATTATTTTATGGATTCAATTTAATAATATATTTTTAATTATCTAATGGTTTGATTGCCGAATAAATAGAAACGATTCCAAGTGTTTGAGGATTGTCTTTTACATGTGTAAAACCGCTCTCTTTTAATAGAGCACTAAATTTTTCTCCATGAGGAAATATACCTGCAGAATCAGACAAGTATTCATATGCGAGTTTATCGTTAGAGATTATCTTCCCAAGCATAGGGATCATGAGACGAGAATATAGATAATACCCTTGTTTGAGTGGGAAGTATTTTGGAACAGCAGTTTCCAATATTACTAGTTGACCACCAGGTTTTAATACACGTAGCAATTCAGATAAACCTTGATGAAGATTTTCAAAATTTCTTACGCCAAATCCAATTCCTATTGCGTCAAACACATTGGAATCAAATGATAGCGCTTCAGCATCATCTAATTGCATTGTAATGGTATCATCTAAACCTAAATGCCTTATTTTTTTTCTACCAAGAGCTAACATCTCTTCTGAAATATCAATACCGACTATTTTGACCGATGGTTGTTTGGCTAAATCAATAGCTAAAGCTCCAGTGCCTGTTCCTACATCTAGTATATTGCTAGGATGATTGCTAGCAATCATTTTAGCTACACGCTTACGCCATTTTTTATCCATCCCAAATGTGATCAGACCATTTAATCGATCGTATGTATTAGCAATGCGATCAAACATTGTTATAATTTGTTCTTTTTTGGAACTATTTAGATTTTTATAAGGTTTATAATTCACATCGAAACTTAATTAAGACTCAATATGCTGACCATATAAAAAATTCTTCAAAAAATATATGATTATGTTGTAGGTTCACTATAAATAATGAGCCATAAAGATACCAATTCAACTTATTTTTATTCTGAAAAAGAAGAAAGACTGAACGTATTAAGCCATTGGTATGGTTTTTTATGCAGTGCTATATGTTTTCCTTTCTTGATTGTGAAAAGTGTAAGCACGGGTGATCCAATCTATATTTTTAGCCTTACTATTTTTGGCATTACTCTTATGTTAATGTTTATTACATCAACGATGTATCATCGATCAATAGATCCTAAAGAACGTACTCGATATAGAATACTGGATATGTTTGCTATCTATACAATGATTGCAGGATCATATACACCCTATGCGCTTGTATTACTACAAGGACAAAGAGGATGGATTTTATTTGGTTTAATTTGGAGCATTGCATTGCTTGGAATTTTATGGAAATCATTTACGCTTGGAAAATATAATATTAGTTCAACATTCTTATATGTTGCAATGGGAGCAACCTGCCTTTTCTATACTGAAGATTTGATACGATTATTACCTTATGATGGTTTAGTATGGTTAGCCGTAGGCTGTATATCCTATCTCATAGGTGTCTTTTTTTATTTAATGGATAATCGTATTGCCTATAATCATTTTATCTGGCACTTATTTGTTATTGCAGGAAGTTTCAGTCATTTTATCTCTATATTTTTCTATGTAATACCTTCCTAAAATAGGATGTCTACCAGAGAAATATTATGTATCATTCGCCTATTTTAATATTTTTTTGTAAATTATGTAGCACTAAAAAAAGCAAATCTTTATGTCAATCATAAGATTTTGCCTTTTTATATAGCAATTAAATAGAGGAAATAAAATGGAATTTTTAACACAATATTGGTGGCTATTACTACTACTAGCTGGCGGTTGTTGGCTGTATTGCAAAAATAAATAGCTAATAATTGACTTCACCTTTAAGGGGGATTCTTTTAAATTAGCATTGTGAGTAAAGAATACAATGTTCCTGGGGATTTTTCATCCTCAATTGGTTTTAATAGTCTCAAAGAGTATCTAAAGATTAAAGCATCTTCTCGTGAAAACATTGAGGCATATTGGGCAAAGATTGCAGAAAGAATTGATTGGTTTGAAAAATGGACCGATGTCAATAAAACAAATTATCACAATGCACATATTGAATGGTTTACCAATGGAAAACTCAATGCATCTTATAATTGTATTGACCGCCATATTCAAAATGGATTAGGTGAAAAGACTGCACTTATTTGGCAGTCAAATGATGTCAATGTCACTAAAGATGTTACCTACAATGAATTGTTAGTACACGTATCTCAATTTGCCAATGCACTAAAAAAAGCAAATATTAAAAAAGGGGATCGTGTATGTATTTATATGCAAATGATTCCAGAAGCAATTGTTGCCATGTTAGCATGTGCACGTATTGGCGCAGTACATTCTGTGGTATTTGGAGCATTTTCTAGCGATGCATTGAAAAATAGAATTAATGATTCTGAATGCAAATTGTTGATCACTCAAGACAATGGTGTGCGTGGTACAAAGCATGATATTCCAATGAAAGAGAATGCCAATCACATTGCAGATGAGTGCCCATCTTTAGAAAAAATTGTAGTAGTAGATAGGTGTCAAAATGATGTAGAAATGCAAGAAGGTAGAGATATCTATTGGCATGATTTTATTGATGGATGTGACACCATATGTGAGCCTGAAATAATGGATGCTGAAGACCCTTTATTTATTCTGTATACCTCTGGATCGACTGGTACACCAAAAGGTGTATTGCATACAACTGGTGGCTATATGGTATATACTTCTCACACACATGAAATGGTTTTTGATCATCACAAAGATCATATTTATTGGTGCACTGCAGATATTGGTTGGATTACAGGACACTCTTATATTGTATATGGACCTCTTTCTAATGGGGTGACTCAAGTTATTTTTGAAGGCGTACCAAATTATCCTGACAACGGACGTTTCTGGCAAATTGTAGAACAACATAAAGTAAATATTTTTTATACAGCCCCCACCGCATTACGCGCATTAATGAAAGAGGGAGATGATTTCCCAAATCAATATGATTTATCAAGTTTACGTGTATTAGGAACAGTGGGAGAGCCAATTAAATCACCTGAATGGCATTGGTATTTTCAAGTGATTGGGAAAGAACAATGTCCAATTGTTGATACGTGGTGGCAAACTGAAACTGGAGGAATTCTTATGTCTCCAATCCCAGGCTGTGTTCCAACAAAACCGGGGTCTGCTACATTACCATTGCCTGGAATTGAGCCTGCATTGCTTGATGAAGATGGAAACACAATTACAGAACCGAATACCACAGGATATTTAGTGATAACTCAGTCATGGCCAGGTCAGATGCGAACTGTATATGGAGATCATCAGCGTTTTAAGGATACTTATTTTTCTCAAGCACCTGGGAATTATTTCACAGGGGACGGAGCTTTTGTTGATGAAGATGGATATTATTGGATTACGGGTAGAGTAGATGATGTATTAAATGTTTCAGGACATCGTATTGGTACCGCAGAAGTTGAAGGAGCCATTGGTGCTGCAAACGGAGTAGCAGAAGCTGCTGTGATTGGATATACCCACGATATTAAAGGGGAAGGGATTTATGCTTTTGTTACCTTAATGACAGGTGTTGATCCATCTGAGGATATCAAAGCAGATATTCTAGCAACAGTGACAAAGATTATTGGTCCTCATGCTAAGCCAAGTGTGATTCAATTCTGTGATGGATTGCCTAAAACAAGATCAGGTAAGATTATGCGCCGCATTTTAAAGAAAATTGCCCAAAATGAAACAGACGATTTAGGTGATATTTCTACTTTAGCAGATCCAAGCGTGATTGATAGCTTGTTACGCTAGATTGTATTCTTGCAACATAAGATAATATTTTTTAAAATAAACCGACTAACAAGTCGGTTTTATGCTTGACTATCAATTTTTTACATATTATAATTAGGATATGGGTAATTATTTTACAGAAATTTTTTCCCAAGAAAATAACAAAGCTCTATACCAAAACTTGAGTTTTAGAGCTTCCCTAAATCTATATCCAATAAATAAAATTCATAGATCATTATATCACAATGAGTTGAAATATAAAGAGGTTCAATAATGAAAGACACATGGCTATTGTTAATTGCACTCATTTCACATCACATTATTCGTGATTTTCCCCCGAGAAATATTTCTACAATCAGATAAGCGTAGCACTTACTCGCATTTGATAGTATAGCGCAAAGAGCTACTCTTTGTATATCTCATTAAAAACTAGATATACAATACAACTTAAATCTCTAAATATGAAAAAAGGAATACTATGAAAACTACAAATATGATAATGATAACGGTTTTGGTGCTCATATCTTGCTCTAGTGAGCCGTTAGAGCCAACCAATCCTTTGCTACTAGATAAAGGAATTGGTCCAATTACTACAATAAGAGTTATTGATGATATTGATCAAAGAATGGCATCTGAAGGATTAGAAAAATTTAATCAATATTGTTCTTCTTGTCATAAAATGGACAAAAAATTTATTGGCCCTGCATTAGATGGTGTTACGCTAAGGAGATCTCCAGAATGGGTAATGAATATGATACTCAATCCTGAGGTCATGGTAAAAGAAAATCTTATAGCTAGAGAATTATTGATGGAATATATAGCTCCTATGGCTAATCAAAATCTGACTCCGCAAGAAGCGAGGGCAATTCTTGAATATTTTAGACAATATGATAAAACAATAGAACAAAAAATGAAAATCGAGGAGTAGAAAAATGAAAAAAGGAATATTATTTTTTGTCATATTACTTTTATTTGTTGGAGCATGCGTTAATTCTGGTGATGAAGGAGCGTTATCTAATAATATTGCAGAAAAATCATACATAGCACCAGGGGAACATGATGAATTTTATGCATTTCTTTCGGGAGGATTCAGCGGACAACTGTCTGTTTATGGATTGCCTTCTGGAAGATTATTCAAAATCATTCCTGTTTTTTCACAAGATGCAGAAAAATCCTATGGCTATAATGAAGAAACTAAACCATTATTAAATACATCATTTGGGTTTATACCTTGGGGAGATTCTCACCATCCTGATATCTCTCAAACAGATGGAGTATTAGATGGAAGATGGGTGTTTATTAATGAAAACAATACACCGAGAATAGCTAGAATTGACTTAACAACATTTGAAACAGCAGAAATTATTGAACTTCCTAATTCTGCCGGGAATCATAGTTCGCCTTATGTCACAGATAATACAGAATATGTTGTAGCAGGAACACGCTTTGCAGTTCCGGTTCCGCAAAGGGATATGCCAATTAATGAATACAAAGGAAACTTCAAAGGAGTATTGTCATTCGTTGGTGTAGATCAAGATTCAGGAGAAATGGATCTATCTTTTCAAATTATGATGCCTGGATTTGATTATGATAAAGCACATCCCGGAAGAGGAAAGTCTCATGGATGGATGTTTTTTACCACCTACAATGTTGAAGAAGGCAACACGCTTTTAGAGGTGAATGCATCTCAGCGAGATAAGGACTTTATTGCTGCTGTTAATTGGAAGAAGGCTGAGGAATATATCAAGCAAGGTAAATTTGATACAATTGATAGTAAATATGCGCATAACATTTATGATGAGCATACTCATTCAGCTACAAGCACTATGATGGATAAGGTCAAAATGATTGATCCTGAGAAATATCCTGGCATTGTTTATTTCCTACCTATGCCAAAATCACCTCATGGATGCGACATTGATCCAAGTGGTGAATATATCGTTGGAAGCGGAAAACTATCTGCTAATGTTACAGTGCATTCGTTTTCAAAAATGATTGATGCCATTGAAAATGAAAAGTTTGATGGAGATGCCTATGGCATTCCAATTGTAAACTTTGAAGATGTGTTAGCTGGAGTAGTTAAACAACCAGGACTTGGTCCATTACATACGGAGTTTGATGGAAAAGGAAATGCTTACACTACATTCTTTATTTCTTCTGAAGTAGTAAAATGGAAATTAGGAACTTGGGAAGTGCTTGATAAGAAACCTACGTATTATTCTCCTGGACATTTAATGATTCCTGGAGGTAATTCACAGAAACCATTTGGAAAATACATGGTTGCATTAAATAAGATAACAAAAGACCGTTATCTACCTACTGGTCCTGAGGTAACACAATCAGCTCAACTCTATGATATTACGGGAGAAAAAATGGAATTGCTCCTTGATTTTCCTACTGTAGGTGAGCCTCATTATGCCGCAGGAATTCCAGCAGATCTAATAAAACCTCATTCTAAAAAAATATACAGATTAGAAGAGAATCATCATCCATATGCTACTAAATCTGAAGCTGACACAAAAGTAGTAAGAGAGGGCAGTAATGTGCATATATATCTTACAACAATTAGAACGCACTTTGCTCCAGATAATATTGAAGGAGTAAAGGTTGGTGACACAGTTTATTTTCACGTTACTAATCTTGAACAAGACTATGATGTTCCTCATGGTATTGCAATTATTGGTGCAAATAATGCGGAATTGTTGGTAATGCCAGGACAAACCGAAACATTTGTGTGGAAACCAAAAAGTCCAGGAGTATGGCCATTTTATTGTACAGACTTCTGTTCTGCCTTGCATCAAGAAATGCAAGGGTATGTTCGCGTTTCACCAGCAGATTCAGATATAGGTTTGAGTTGGTCTTTAGGGGAAAGTTGATGAAGACAAGTCTTAGGCTATTAATAAATACTGTTGCCGCTAAACAATAATAGCCTAGGACGCAACTCTTTGGGTTGACAAAAAAAAAGGAAAGGTTATGAAAACAGCCATATTTATAGGGTATTGTATAGTAATCGTAATAGCATGTTTAATAATTTTAGGATACTATGCTGTTCTTTTGACTATGTAGAGATAGTTCTATAAGGAGCTTTTATACTCTTCTTATAGTCTATTAAAAATCATACTATAATTTGAACTTATTATTGTTAAAAATATTGTTCAGATTAATAATGATACGCTAAATGAGATTTTAATATTAATATGATTACTAAGCTGAAAAAGAGAGGCACAATGAAACATTCAGTTAATTATGAAAAAAGAAAATATCCTTCAAGATATATTGTAAAAATAACCGATAAAAATAAAGAATATGAAAAATGGGTGGTAACAACAGATATTGAGAAAGAGATGAAACAGTTTGTAGCAGATAATCCTCATGCAGACTGGAAGATCGTATATGAATATCTAAACGGGTTATAAGGGAGAAAAGATTGTATTCAATAAAGAAATCACAAATAATAATGGTAATAGGATCACTATTGCTACTAACACTATTTTGCGTTCCATTATGGCAAATAACACTCATTGCACCACAATATCCTGAAGCAATTGGAATGAATATATGGATTAACAAGTTAACAGATATGAATCCAAATGATATAAAAAATATTAATCTTCTGAATCATTATATTGGAATGGAAGTAATGCCTGAAATGATGAAAGAGTTTGAATATTTTCCCAAAATTGTACTTGCAATGACTTTTTTTGGAATATTTGCAGGAATAATTGGTCGTAAAAGTGGTTACCTAGCATGGTTTGTGGCTATGTCTATTCTAGGCCTTTTAGGTATGTATGACTTTTGGTTATGGGAACATTCTTATGGCCATAATCTTCATGAAGGCGCTGCAATTAAATTTGTGGATGAGTTTAACCAACCATTATCATATCAACCTCCATTAATCGGAACAAGAGAGATATTAAATTTTACTGCAACTTCTTATCCGGCAACAGGAGCCTATTTATTATTTTGTTCCATGGGACTTGGACTTTATGCTTATTTTATTGATTGGAAGAAGGATCATAATTCTCTTATCAAGTGGAAGGAGAGATATAAACAAAGAAGGAAGAAACGTGCACAAACTGATTAAAATTGTCTTAATCATATTCTTTGTACTGTCTTGTAGTAATCAGATGAGACCGATTAATTACGGACAAGATATTTGTACTCACTGTAAAATGCATATTATAGATCAACAGCATGGAGCAGAACTAGTAAGTCAATATGGTAAAGTATTCATGTATGATTCAATAGAATGTATGATGAATTCTCTAAGCACTCAAAACTTCAATGATTATTCAATGTTCCTGGTAAATACCTATGGAAATCCCTCTGAGTTATCTGATGCTCAACAATGCGTATATATCATTTATGATGGTATTCCAAGTCCGATGGGCGATTACCTTACAGCATTTAGAAGTAATGACGCATTAGATTTATTTGACCATCAAGATATTGATGCTATTTTAACATGGGAAGAATTAAAAAAACAATATGAATAGATTGAGAAAATATTTAACACTTATCTTTCAATTAACATTATTAAATCTTGCTCCCATCAATGCTCAAACTATTAATGTTTGTGATGCATGCTCTTTAACTAACATAACAGATGCTGTTGCAGTCGCTACCATAGGTGATACAATTATTGTAGAAGAAGGAAAATATTTTGAACATGATATTGAAATACGACAGTCAATGACAATCATAGGCAATAATGCAATTATAGATGCGGAGTTTAAGGGTGGAGTATTCCATATATATGCAGATGATACCACAATTACCGGGTTTACAATTAACAATATCAAAAGATCATACACGAAAGATATCGCCGCAATATATGCATTCGGTATCAATAATTTCACATTTACAAATAACATATTTCATAACCCTTTCTTTGCATTACTCATTCAAAGATCAAAAAACGGATCTATTACAGATAATAGCATCTATGGAGATGCTATAGATGAAGTAAGCTCAGGAAATGGTATTCATATATGGCATTCCTCTAATATAGAAATACATAACAACACTATTGAACAAATGAGAGATGGTATTTATTTAGAATTTGTAAAGAATAGTAAGGTTTATCATAACAAAAGTATTAATCATATGAGATATGGACTGCATTTTATGTTTTCAAATGATAATACATATCATCATAACTTATTTGAAAATAATGCAGCAGGTGTTGCGGTAATGTTCTCAAAAAATATCACAATGCAACATAATATCTTTAGAGACAATTGGGGTACAGCATCATTTGGTCTACTTTTGAAGGAAATATATGACGCAGAAATTACAGACAATATTTTTCAAAAGAATACAATCGGAATTAATGTAGAAGGATCTACTCGAATTGATTATAAGAATAATGTTTTTAATAACAACGGCTGGGCATTAAAAATTACTGGAGGATGCTATGAAAATATTTTCACTCAAAATGACTTTATAAATAATTCTTTTGATTTATCTTATAATGGCAGAGTGAATAAGAACCAATTCCACCTTAATTATTGGTCAGAATATAATGGATATGACTTAGATAGAGATGGTGTTGGAGATGTAGAATACCAGCCAGTAAAATTATTTTCCTATATCACAGATAAAACACCAGAATCTATTATTCTGATAAGAAGTTTATTTATTGATATAATCAATTTTTCAGAGAAAGTATCTCCAATATTTATTTCTGAAAAAATTAAAGATAAATCACCAAGTATTAAGATTATAAACGACATATTATGATTCAGATTAAAAAATTGTATAAGAAATTTGGTAAAGTGAAAGCTTTGTCTGGCATAGATGTCAAGGTGCAAGAAGGTAAAATATTGGCTATTACTGGTCCTAATGGTTCAGGTAAGTCTACATTGATTAAATGTCTCCTAGGATTAGTAATTCCAAATCGTGGTTCAATGACTATCAATGATGAAGTGATAAAGAATAAATGGACATATAAAAACAATATTACATATATGCCTCAGATTGTTGATTTTCCTCCAAATTTGAAAGTCCTAGAATTAATTGATATGATAAAGAAGATTCGATCTGATTATCAAACACAAAGTACAAGTGATAGCGAGTTAATCGAGATATTTCATCTCGAACCATTTTTGAATAAGAAGTTTTCCAGTCTTTCAGGAGGAACAAAACAAAAAGTAAACATTGTGCTCACATTCATGTTTGATGCACCACTAATTATTTTAGATGAACCAACATCAGGATTAGATCCGGTATCACTGATAAAGCTAAAAAAATTGATTATAAGCAGACATAAGACTGGCAGTACTTTTATTATCACATCACATATTATGAGCTTTGTGGAATCTATCTCTAAAGAAATAATCTTCTTAATTGAAGGAAAAGTTGCGTTCGATGGTTCTATCAAAAAATTGAAATCAATGACAAAAAAGAACTCTTTAGAAAAATCAATTGCAGAGATAATGGTCAATAACAATGCTTAGAATAATAAAATATAGTTTTTTTGATTTAATGCGCAGTAGGTGGAGTTACATCTATTTTTTATTTTACCTTATCTTAGGGCTTGCAACTCTTTTTCTCAATTCAGATATATCAAAATCAATCATCATTTTGATGAACATTACTATAGTCTTAATACCTCTAATTGGAACAATTTTTGGCGTGATGTATTATTACAATTCAATTGAATTTAGCAGGCTATTATTGGCACAGCCATTAACAAGGAAAACTATTTTTCTTGGACAGTACCTTGGATTGTCTTTAGCGCTATCATCTAGCCTCATTTTAGGATTGGGTATTCCATTCTTGTTATATGGACTGTTGAACTCAGGATATATTATCAATTTTTTAACCCTACTTGTTATCGGAGTGCTACTCACTTTCATTTTTACAGCTATTTCATATAATATAGCACTATCCAATGAAGACAAGATTAAAGGATTTGGTATTGCAATTTTAGTGTGGTTAATCCTTGCTATAGTATATGATGGATTTTTTCTCATAAGTATGATTGTTTTTAATAGCTATCCATTGGAAAAGTTTGCACTCATTGCTACTTTATTCAATCCTATTGATTTATCAAGAATATTAATCATCCTTAAACTTGATTTTTCTGCATTATTGGGATATACCGGCGCTGTTTTGAATCAGTTTTATGGTAGCAACTTAGGGATAGTTGTGTCATTTTCTGTGCTTATATTCTGGGCAATTATCCCTATTAAAAGAATGATTAAAAAATCAAAAATAAAAGATTTTTAAATCTAGAATCTGTAATTTAAGCCATGGATTTAAATGCAAAAGCTGCTGCATTATCTTTCGGTATTTTTTGGGGTGCAATGACAATGATCTTTGCATGGTGTGGTATAACCGAGATTGTTACTTTTTTACAACCATACTACCTAGGAATAGATACTTCATTTATTGGAGGACTGATCGGAGGATTTTGGGGCTTTTTTGATGGTGCAATATGTGGATTTTTAGTTACTTGGCTATATAATAAGCTTAATAATAACTAAGATATTTAATATTATAGCAAATATCTCTTAAGGATAAATCCGTTATGAAAGCACATTAGAATCTGTCCTGTAATACAACTTGATTCAGGCAGGTAAGATGAGTATATCCTACACTCAATTATTAATATCTTCTTACTTTATAAAAATCTCTACCAAATCCTCAGCATAGGCATTTGCGAAAGGTCTCAAACTGAGACCTTTTCTAATTAAGGGGGTTTTTAGGGCCGGGAAAAAATATATTCGTTTTTTCTTGATAAGACTTGTATGCAGGACGTTTCTGTGCTGAATAATATTCTGATGGAATAGCTCCTGTATGATACACTAATGTTGTATACATCATTCTAGAGGTAAAGAGCAGCCCTAATCCTAGTAATATCCATATAGTTATTGATTCTGTTTCATATAAAAGAATCCAAGATGGAATAGATGCAATGATTAACCCATTCCAAACCATCCATTCAGCAAAATAATTTGGATGTCTAGTGTATTTCCAAAGCCCAACATTACAGACCTGATTTTTCTTTCCTAATTTTTTCATTTCTTTTAAAAAAGATAATTTTTGCATATCTGCAACTGATTCCATTATAAATGCACCAAGCCATATTACACTTCCAATAATTTCAAGCGGTGAAATAGTGCTGTTTGAATTATTTGCAATGATAAAAGCTGGCATTGCTAGGAAAGAAGCATTGGCTAAGCCTTGTAAGATTGCGTCGATTTGCATTGCTAAAGCAGTATTATTCTTTCCTGATCTTTGCCAACGTTGTTTTTGATATTCGTAACGCGGAAATTCTTTATTTAGCATTCCTAGGCTCCACATTTTTAATGAACCAAGTCCCATGCGACCACCAATAAGAATATACATGATACTAATAGCTATAATGCGAATACTATCGCTTTCACCATAGCACCAAGTCAAGATACCAATCAGTGCTACACCCCATGGCCAACCAATATCTACATATGACATACGACCCGTACGCCATATAGGTAAACACACTACAAGTGCAAATAATAATAATTGTGAAAGACCATTGATTAGGCTAATTGAAGCGAATGTTTCTGTGTATAATAATAAAATCCAGCCTAAAAGAAATGGAAGTAGAGGAGAAAAATATTTCATTAATTATAAGCCAAATCCACCACCATGACACATTAAAATTTGTCCTGTGACATAGTTAGATTCAGGAATACAGAACATATAAATTGCACCAGCAGCTTCTTGAGGAGTGCCAGGTCTTCCAAGTGGAATCATTGTTTTTGCTGATTGAAAAACAGCAGAGTTCACTCCAACTTTAATTTTATTTCCTTCAATATTAATCAAAGACTCTTCTTTTTCAGCATCTGCATCAGTTAAACGTGTTTTAATAAGGCCAAATCCTACAGCATTGACATTTACATTATAACGCCCCCATTCTTTTGCCATCGTTTTTGCCATTCCTACTACACCAGCTTTTGCTGTTGCATAATTGATTTGACCAGCGTTTCCAAACATTCCTGAGGTGGAAGATATATTAACTACTTTTCGAAAATTTGTTATTCCTTTTTCTTTTTCTTCAAGAAATAGTCTTTTAATGTGCGGTTGAGCAGCTCGGAGAATTTTAAACGGTGCAGTTAAGTGACAATCCAAGATTGCATCCCATTGTTTATCATCCATTTTTTGAATGACATTATCCCATGTATATCCAGCATTGTTGACTATAATATCTAAGCCGCCAAATGAATCAAGTGCTGTATTAATAAATCGTTCTGCAAAATCATCATCAGTTACACTACCGGCACATACTACAGCTTTTCCACCCATTGCGATAATGTCTTCTGCTGTTTGATTTGCTGGGTCACTATCCAAATCGTTTACAACGATATGCGCACCATCTTTTGCTAACATTAATGCTAATTCACGACCAATCCCACGACCTGATCCTGTAATTAGTGCTACTTTTCCTTCTAATTTATTCCCCATATTTAAAATCCTAACGATTTTCCAATGATCTCTTTCATGATCTCAGTGGTTCCACCATAAATTGTTTGTACTCTTGAGTTGATATAAGCTTTTGCGATTGGATATTCAAGAATATATCCATAACCGCCATGTAATTGTAAGCATTGATCAACAACTTTCAATTCTAACTCTGTTATCCACCATTTAGCCATTGCAGCTTTTTCTGGAGTAAGTTTTTTATCGTTTAATTCAAAGACACATTGATCATAAAATGTACGAGCTATTTCTGCTTCGGTTGCCATTTCAGCCAGTTTAAACTTAGAATTCTGGAAACTACCAATTTTCTGTCCAAATGCTTTACGTTCATGGCAATATTGTATTGTCATCTCTAATACAAATTCTATGACAGCAATTGATCCTGCTGCAATAGACAGTCGTTCTTTTGGAAGGCTTTCCATCATGTAATAAAATCCCTTACCTTCTTCACCTAAGAGATTTTCTTTAGGGACTTTTACATCCTTAAAGAACATTTCAGCGGTGTCTTGTGCTCTTTGTCCAATTTTATGCAGCTTATTTCCACGTTCAAATCCTTCCATGCCACGTTCTAAGACAATTAGGCTAATACCATGAGCTCCATTTTTTAAATCAGTCTTACATGCGACAATCACGAAGTCACTTAGTATTCCATTCGTAATAAAGGTTTTACTTCCATTAACGATATAATGGTCACCCATATCTTTAGCTGTTGTTTTAATAGCTGCTAAATCACTACCACCGCTCGGTTCTGTCATTGCTAATGCACCAATTGCTTCTCCACTACAAATTTTTGGTAGCCAACGTTTTTTTTGTTCTTCATTGCAATGTCTAATGAGATATGGAACGACTAAATCGTTCTGTACAGAGTGTCCAAATCCAGTATTCTCAGATCTAACGCCTTCTTCAATTAAAATGGTATTATAGCGAAAGTCGTCAATACCCATTCCACCGTATTCTTCAGGAACATCTATTCCAAAAAAATTATTTTCTCCAGCTTTGAGCCAGATATCACGTGAGACCATACCATCTTTTTCCCATTGTTCATAGTGCGGTTTGCATTCACGCTCAAAAAAAGTACGCACTGCGTCTTGAAATATCATTTGCTCTTCGGTTAAATTCTCTTTCTTCATAATTATTCCCTCTATTATTTAGTATTGTATGTTACATATTTTTTTATAATTATTCCTTTAGAACTTTTTATATTCTATATCATTTACAAACAAGAGGAAAGTATGACAAATAATAAAATTTTATCTATCACATGTATTGTTGCCATTGCGAGCATTCTAGGGTTGTCTTATTATTGGAATGATTTTATTGGCTCACTTAATGTTAATGTCTCAATGGACAGAGATGCCGCAATAACAGAAGCCCAAGCTGCTACAAAAGATTTTGAAGTATTGGGTGATAACCTTGATGAAGCTTCAGAATATAGCTTTACCTCTAGTTTGCGTGATTATGTAGAATTGAAACAAGGTGGTCGAGAAAAATTTCAATCCATTATCGATAGTGATATTTTTTCACCCTATAACTGGATTGTAAGAACATTTAAAGAAGGACAGGTTGCAGAAGCAACGTTCATGTTTAAACCAGATGGATCTGCTAATGGATATCGTGTTAAGATTCCAGAAGATCATGATTCTGATAGTTTGTCAGAAGAAGATGCCCTCGATTTAGTTGCACTTAAAGTAAATGATCAGTGGTCTGGAAATTTTTCAGATTACTCGATTCTAGAATCTTCCTTTGAAGAGATGCCAAATGGAAGGATAGACCATTCTTTCGTATTTGAGCATGAATTACAAGATATAGGAGATGCAAAGTATAGATTAAATATTGGTGTTTCAGGCTCAATGGTAAGCTCTGTTATGCCGAGTGCATTTATTCCAGAATCCTTTAATCGTGAGTTTGCAAATATACGATCAGACAATGACACCATTGCTATGTTTGCAAATTTTGCATTCCTCGGTATTTATATGTTAGTAATAGGTGTAGGTGCATTAGTTATCTTTTACCGTACTGGATGGTTAAGATGGAAATCTTCTGTATTAGTTGCAGCAGTAATTGCAACAACAAGTATGCTAGTGCAATTAAACTTTTATCCAACGATGTGGATGTATTATGATACCGCTACAAGCAAGTCACAATTTATGCTAGAAAACATGTTAAGTATGCTAGCAAATGGAGTAGTAAACTTTCTACTTTTTGGCGCAACTTTTGTTATTGCTGAATCACTTACAAGAAGAGCGTTTCCAGAACACATACAATTATGGAAAACATGGACAATGAATGTTGCAAACTCAAAACGCGTATTAAATGATACAATTTTTGCTTATTTAATTGTACCAATCAAGCTAGCTATTGTTGGTGGATTCTATCTATTGATGGAGAAATATTTTGGATTTTGGTCACCAGCAAGTAGTATGGTAGATCCAAATTATCTCGCATCAATCTTTCCATGGTACACAGGCCTTGCTATCTCATTGCAAGCAGGATTCTGGGAAGAAATGCTATTTCGTGCTGTACCAATTGCAGCGGGGGTATTGATTGGGCAACGATATAATATGCGCTTTACTGGGCTAGTTATTGCTATGATAGTTCAGGCATTAATCTTTGGAGCTGGTCATGCAAATTATCCAGCACAACCTTCCTATGCTCGAGTAATAGAATTATTTTTACCATCTATTATTGTTTATGGAATGCTCTATTTGAAATTAGGAGTGGTATTTGGTGCGATTACACACTATTTATATGATGTTGTATTATTTTCATTGCCTATTTGGTATTCAAGCGGTTATGTAGTAGATAAGTTTATGACAGTGCTTGGTGGTGCTATCCCATTATTAGTAATTCTATATTTTAGAATGAAAGCAAATAGATGGTCTGAATTAGATGACAATACACTCAATAAAGGGTTTGAACCTACACCACCTCTAATATCAGATAATAAAAAAACAACTACAGCTATAGTGGAGGATGGATCTCCACTAAATAAGAAAGTCTTATTAGGATCAATACTCCTTGTTGTAATTGCAATGACAACATTTCAGTTTAATGATTCTGATGTTTCTATCAATTCACCAACTATTAATCGTGAGCAAGCAATCGATATTGCAGAAGACTTTCTTGTTGATCAAAATATTACATTACCTGAAGGATACCAAGGGTATGCTATGGTAACAGAAACATATCCAGCATCAGATTTTGTATGGGAGGAGTTAGGCTCAGATACATTTAAAGATCTCTTAGGTTCTTATGTGCTAGCTCCAAGATGGAAAGTACGATTCGCTAAGTTTGATGGAGAAGTAGAAGAGCGTGCAAGAGAAGTTGTTGTATCTGTAGACTTTGACGGCAATCCAATCCGTTTTTATAATAAATTTCCTGAAAATGAAGCGGGGCTTTCACTGAGTCAAGCTGATGCACAAGTGATAGCAGATAAAGCATTAACTGACCACTTTAATCTTAGTGCAAGTGACCTCAGCTTAGTAAGTGCTATAGAATCACAGAAGCCAGAAAGATTAGATTGGACCTTCACCTACGCAGAAGATAAGGATATCAGTTATGAAGGTACTCAGTTTGAAAGTATTATCACTGTAGCAGGTGACCAGCTTGCTGGATTTTCACAATCTGTTAATGTGCCTGAAGAATGGGGAAGAATGAAGCGTGATAGAGAAGGATTCTCAGGAATTCTCGCCATGTTATTTTCTATTCCAGGTGGCCTATTTATTGGTGGTTTATTTTTAATGCGTTCTTTTAAGATGATGATGGATAATAATTTAAATTTTAGAAAAGGAATATTATTTGGAGGAATAGTTTTCCTTAGTGCTCTTATTGCATTTTTCAATGATTCTTCCTTTTTTATGACATTACCGACAGATCAACCAATAGGGAATCTAATGAGTACAATGTATATATCTAGTGTGATAGGACTATTAATTGTTGCATTAGCTCAGGTTCTATTCTTTGGTAGTTTGAGCACAATACTTAAACCAACCTTAAATCGTAATTCATTATCTGATGCTATGCTTGGAGGATTAGTAGTTGCATTATTAAGCGCAACATTTGCAACAGTTGTAGGGTCATTTCAACTAGACTTAAATCCTAATTTTCCTAGAATAGGGCTTTCAGGAGTTTATTATCCAGTTATAAGTACATTTAATCTTTATGGGATATTGATTTCAGTAGGATTTAGCCTGTTTTTTGCGAAAACTTTATTTGAATGGACAAATGGATATTCCAATAGTGCAAAGTCTAATATCTATGGGATACTCTTAGTGATGTTTGTATATGGTAGCGCAATTGAAATCCAATATAACATTCTTCCATCCATGCTGTTAATGACGATTTATTCTGTGCTATTATTTATGGTATATAAGTTTATCATTAAGAATAATTATATGTTAATACCGTTTATGGTATTATTTAGTAGAGCGATTACCAGATTTGGAAGCAGTGAATTTGGATCATTTAATTCATATCCTAATGAGTCGTTATTGATAGGAATATCTTTTGTGATTGGAACATTAGTTTGGGTCCAATTAACAAAATTCTTCTTTGATAGTAATGAATAGCTTAATTTGAAATACAATGAATAAAAAGATACTATTCTTTTTTGCAGCGACAGGGCTATTGGTAGTAAATAATCTTTTTCTTTACTGGCAATTTTTTGAATTTGATTATAATGTTTTTATCTCAAACACGATAGGAGTTGCACTCTTTATAGAGGCGTTTATGCTCATGTTATTGCTTGCCTATTATTTTAAGCATCATCCTATTGGTAGATATAAATGGTATTGGTTAATTATATTCTCTCTATTAGGAAGTTTGCTCTTCGGGTTGCCTTTTTATTACTGGCTTAACACAAAGGATCAAAAGTAGTATATTCCCTTTATGTCTTTTAAAAACAAAACAGTAATTATTACTGGAGCTTCGTCTGGAATTGGAGAAGAAACTGCTAAAGCCTTCTTGTCATCTGGTGCTAAGGTTATCTTAGTAGCAAGAAACAAAGAAAAAATGGAAGCATCCTTTGATTCATATGATCAGAATCAATATGCCATCTATCCTTTTGATTTGTCGCAGATCGATGCAATTGATTCATTTGTTAGCAGAATTATTGAAAATGAAGGCCCTATTGACATCTTGTTTAATAATGCAGGGATTGGTTCAGAGAGTTTATTTGAAGAAACAGATCTAAGTGTATTTCATGAATTAATGCAGTTAGATTATTTTTCAGTCATTTATTTTACACAGTCAATCTTAAGGCATATGCTAGAGAATGGAGGAGGTCACATTGCTACCAATACTAGTGTTGCAGGATTAATTACTTCCAAGGGAAGAACAGCATATTCTTCTGCAAAATTTGCATTACATGGGTTCTTTGATTCATTGAGGATAGAAGTGGAAGATCGTAATATTTTTATTACCTTAATTGCGCCTGGAAAGGTTCAAACAAATTTTGGAGTGAATAAATTAGACTCTGAAGGAACTCCTTTTGGATCTAAGAGTAAAAAACCTGTTGGATTATCATCTAAAAAAGCAGCACAGATAATTCTAAGAGCTATTAAAAATAAAAAAAGACAAGCAATTATTTCCAAATGGAGTGATGTTGTATGGTTCGGTGTTCTCGTTAATAAATTCTGCCCCAGCCTTTATATTTTCTTAGCCAAAAGAATAAACGCATAAAAGAGCAATATGAAATATTCAATTTTAGAAGACCCAAGATATAAACATTTAGCACAACCTAAATCTATTTTATTCAAGACATTATCATTTGTGTTTGATTTATATGCTAATACTGTATTGACATTTTATACACCCGTCAAAGTCATTGGAAAAGAAAATATTCCACAAGACACCTCATTTATTTTTGCGAGTAATCATAATAGTCATATGGATATTGCTGTTTTAGCATACTCGACTCGATTAGGATATGAACGTTTTGGATTTTTAGCAGCAAAAGATTATTGGTTTGATAATGATTTTAGACGAAAATTTTTTAAAAACTTTATTAACCTTATTCCAATTAGTAGACAACAAAATCCAGAATCTCTTGATTTGGAAGATACGTTTACTTTATCAAAAGGATTTATCAGTTTAGGTAACAATATTATTATGTTTCCAGAAGGATCTAGAGGAAAAGCTGGAGAATTACAACGTTTTAGAAAGGGGACTGCAAGATTTTCAATGGGATTAGATATCCCTATTTTGCCTGCAGCAATTATAGGCACCGAAAAAGCTTGGCCTAAAGGAGGGCGCTTTATGAGATCAGTTCCAATTACGATTAAAATTCTTCCTCCAATACAATCAAAAAAAGACAGATCAAAACTAACAGACAAAGCATATGTTAAAGAACTATCATCTCAAACAAAAAAACTAGAGAAAGTAATTACAGAAGCTTTAAAGAAACTTGAAAGCTAAGAAGATTAATTATCCGAAGAAATACCACGTTTTATGTGGTACCATTACTAACATAAAAAACGTAAAGTAGACTAAAGCAATTAGTCCAAATATTTTTAGAACTGTAACTGTATTTTTATCCATTTTATCTTTTTAGTAAGCGCTTTAATATAGTGATTTCTGGAAATAAAATATGAACTCTTTTTTGATAATCTTTGTATGCCGGCCTTGTACGAAGAATTTTAATTATAATATTGATACTATTCCTAGTCCTATTGCTAAGATATAGGAAAATAGTACGGTAAGTAGGCCTTTAGTTTTTACTGTCATGTGTTATAGATGCAATACTCATATTTTCAGATACTAAATATAGATAACCTATAGCAATACTGTATAGCAGAAAGATGCTATGCATAATAATAGCGCCTGTTTGCGCTAATTCTAGAGGAAGACCATATAAATTATGTAGACAATAAATAACAGCTAAATGATAGGTTCCAATCGCAGCAGGAGCAATAGGAAGAGAGGTAACAAGACTTGAGATAATCGTTAATCCTAAGGCTTGCTCTATTGTCAGTGTGATACCAATTGCTTGTAGTGCTGCAATAACATACCCTACAAAGCTAGCCCATAACAACA
>Ga0208639_1000242_pt1 | contig 42717 bp, 46 predicted proteins | sample ETNtaG_33_FD_185772 | JGI IMG/M metagenome (GOLD analysis project Ga0208639, IMG submission 185772) | Marine microbial and viral communities from oxygen minimum zone, Eastern Pacific Ocean - ETNP201310SV76 (SPAdes) (version 2) | ecosystem: Environmental > Aquatic > Marine > Oceanic ...
CAAAATCTTCTAAATCAGCACTTTCTGGAATTTCAACATTGGCAATTTCTGAAATTAATTTATCAGCTCTAAACGTTAAACCACATTTTTTACACTTTATTATTGGATCTGCAAAATTTCCAAGATGTCCTGATGCCTCAAACACTGATTTTGACATTATCTGTGACCCATCAATCTCGAGCATTCTATCTCTTCTTACTAATTCTCTTCTCCATAACTCAAGAAATTTGTTTTTTACACTAACACCTGTTGGGCCATATTCCCAAAACCCTGCTTGTGCGTCTCCATAAACCTCACAACTTGGAAAATAAAACGATCTTTCAAGTGCAAGTTTCATAACACTCTCGTAATTCATACTAAAACTCTAAAACAATCATGGAATAAATGCGTAATTGCTCACGCAAGTGATTTTGCCTTTTTAATATTCTCAAAATCATCTCTTGTATCATCAATTGGTGTCTCAAGAACAATTGGAATCTTATTTTTATTCATAATCTTAACCACTTCTCCTAACCCTTCACTTCCAATTTCTCCTAATCCAATGTGATTATGTCTATCCAAATTGGAATTTAGTTCTCCTTTAGAATCATTTAGATGTAAAATCTTCAAATTTTTTAATCCAACTGCGTCATCAAATTCCTTCATTGTTTTTTTCACAGCAGCTTTTGTCCTCAAATCGTATCCTGCAACAAATGCATGACATGTATCAAGACAAATTCCAAATTTTTTTGCAGGTTTACATTTTCCAAAAATCTCTGCAAGCTGTTTAAAATCACTGCCAACAGAATTTTTCTGTCCTGCCGTATTCTCAAGTAAAATGATTACATCTGCTTTTGTTTTTGCAACTTCATTTAATGCACCAGTTAGTCGTTTGATTCCATTTTCCTCTCCTGAACCTTTGTGACTTCCAAGATGTGTTACTAAATATGGAATTCCCAATTTATCACATCTCTTAACTTCTTCAATCATTGATTTGATTGATTTTTCATAACCTTCATCTTCTGGAGTAGACAAATTTGGCAAATATGGCATATGTGCACATGTTGCCATTCTGTCAATGTCTGATGCTTCTAGTTTTTCTTTATACTTTTTAGCTTCATCTAGATCTAAATCTTTTGCAAACCAACTTCTTGGACTTCTAGTAAAAACCTGAAATGCTGAACATTTCCTTTCTATTGCATTATCGACCCAGCTATCCATAGTTCCTGATTTGGATATATGCGCTCCAATTTGCATGCTTTTTCTAAAATTTATTATAATTTAAACTAGAGATCTATCAAAAATACTAATTTTATAATTGCAATTTTTAAACTAAGTTAGTGAACTAATGTTATGGTTAATCTTGGAAATGACGAAATTGTAAAATATCCTTTTCTAACAGAAGCGGGAAAATATCTGAATGATAAAGGATTTTCATTAGAACAATTTGGAACTGATCCCGATCTAAAAAAAATTGTTGAAAATGCATTTGAAAGAATAATCACTTCATCTGAAGGTAGAATTTTCAAATCTGATCCTTCATCGAATAACTCTGCGTTACCTCTTGAGATATTTTCATTTTTAATTGCAGTAATTTTACTAAAACTTTCTGGAATGAACACTCTGATTCGGAGATTCTCTCTGGCAGAAGCTCGTCGTGCAGAAAAATTTCTAGAAAAAGATCTGATGAATCATCAAGATGATACAAAGGCAAAGCTTTCACTACAAATTCTCCAAGAATTATTTTCTGTAACAGTTGAAAAAACTGAAGAAGAATTCACAATTTTAGTTAGTGATTATCTAAAACATTCTATAAATTTTCATGAACGTGAATGGAAACTAATTAATCGAAAAGTTACAAACGGTAAAGTCCATTTATCTCCACACGAAACTGTAAGATTGGTTCGAAAAGAACTAGATCGACATATCTATACAAAAATTAATTCATCATCAACACCTGAAATGATAACAGGATTTGAAACTTATGTTGATAAATTAAAACAACTTGCAAAAAAATTCGAGGTAAAAACTGTAGAATCTAAAGAATTTCCTCCATGCATAAAACATGCAATAGAAATTTTGGAAAAAGGTGAGAACTTGCCACACTCTGGACGATTTATGCTTGCAACATTTCTGCTAAACAAAGGGCAAACAGTAGAACAGATTGCACCATTATTCAAAAACGCACCTGATTACAATCCAAAGGTTACAATTTACCAATTAAACCAACTATCTGGTGTATCTGGAACTACTGAATACAAATGTCCATCATGTGAAAAGGTAAAAAGTCAAAATCTTTGTTTTCCTGTTCCTGCATGTGATACAATAATCAACCCACTTCAATTTGGGAGAAAAAGAGTATGAATGCAAAAGATATTACATTTTTAGAAGATACATTCAAAAAATTTTATTTCGAACACTTTGATCTTTTACACGTACCTGATGATCCAAATCAAAGAGAATTTGGTTATCAAAAATTTAATGGTGGAATGAATAGACACATCTCTCTAAAATCTGATAAAGAACTTCATTTACTTTTAATGCAAAACAAACCTTCAGATGTTTATTGTTCTAATGCACGATACATGTTTCCAAACTTACCTATGTCTGAAAAAGATTGGCAAAATGCAGAACTAATCTTTGACATTGATGCAAAGGATCTAAGAAAAGAACATCCTAAAGATAACACATTAATCAAATGTTCTGATTGCAATGAAATTTCTCAACTCAATGAAGCATGTCCCAATTGCAAATCAACAAAACTTTCATTCACAACTCTAACCTGTAATGACTGTATAAAATCAACAAAAGATGAAGTTTTGAAATTAAATCAAATTCTTATTGATGATTTAGGCATTAATGAACAAAGTATCAAAATATTCTTCTCTGGAAATGAAGGATTTCATATCTATGTGCCAAAATCAGAATATGAAACTGTTGGATCTAGAGAACGAGCGGAACTTTCTGATTACATTATGTTTCGTGGAGGCATCCCTGAAACATTTGGATTTAGAAAATTTAACATGAACAAATCTTCTCTTCCAAAATTTGATGATGATGGATGGAATGGAAGACTTGCAAAACATTTGTACGGAACAAAATCAAACCGTTCAAAAATTTCACAAGAAATTATGTCAGGCGGTTATGCATTGTTTCAAAAAAGATTAGAAGAATTTAGAGATTCAATTGGAATAAAAATTGATCCAAATGTCACCCAAGACATTCATAGAATCTTTAGACTGCCTGGTTCTATAAACAGTAAGAGTGGTCTTACGAAAATTTTCGTAGAGGACTTGAAAAAATTTGATCCGTATGTAGATGCATGTTTTATTGATGACGAAGAAATAGAAGTTGCAGCAAATTGTCCGATCGAGTTTTCATTAAAGAAGAAAAAATTTGGACCATATAACAACGAACAAGTGTCTGTTCCAAAGTTTGCAGCAGTCTATATGATGTGTAAAGGTATAGCATCAAGCGTATAATCTTAGATTTTTTCTAATTTTACCAATAAGGTATTAATTAAATGAAAATCGAGTTTATTCAACTTGTACAGTGCTAAAAATGAAGACAGTAGTCAGCAACCACCAGATGCTGGCAAATTTATCAAAATTGGTATTATTGCGCTAATTGGAGTCATAATTTTTGCATTGGCAGGAAATCAAGCCGTTGTTTTGTCAATGAATGTGACAGAATTTGCCGACGTCTTTACAAAACCATTAATGTTTTCATTAATTGGTGGAATTTCTCTTGCAAGTGTTGCATTACTTCGAGTTAATCCTGTAAGTAGAACATCAATTTTTTGGTTTTTCATAAACACTGCAATTAACATGATGAATCGTGGTCCACAAGATCAAGTTCAACAAACAATACCAAACTTTTCAGAATACAAATTATCAGGTGTACACTTTGCACTCTGGCAAGTTACAAAGATTCTTCTCTTTGGAGCATTCTTTGCAAATCTCATGTTTGGATTTGGTCTATTGTATATGATAGAAGGAAATGAATTGGGTGTTGAAAATATTACAACATTATTCTCACTTCCATTTGTAACTCCTCCAAACGATCCAACATTTGCAATGGATAATGTAACTCCAATGATTCCTTCACTTCTCATAATAATACCTCCAATAATTGGTGCAGTTGGACTTCGGTTAATCCTCTTTGTTGGAATTCATTACATAATCAAAGTCATTACACTTTACTTACATGATACAAAAGAAGGAAAACCACGATATCTCAATTACATGGCCACCATTGAGGCTGTAATTGGAATAGGAATTATTTGGGCAGCCTTTAACATGTTTTTCACAGATACCATTGACTATAATACAAGATATGCAATAGGTGGAACATTTGTTGTAGGCTTTGCATTAATTGCATTTTCAATCTTTGATAGAATGCGTGCACGTGTCTTAACACATATGTTCAAACGTGATGTATACATTCGAGTTGCAGCAATAATTGCTATTGCTCTCATAGTAGGAGTTGCAATGGGTGTAAACAACAGTGTAGCAGACGCAAAGAAGATTGAATATCTTGGTCCATATACAGCACAACAAATTGGTGTAAATCGTTATCTTGCAGAACTTGATATGATTAATGAACAGACACACGAAGTACAAATCACCTCTGTTAATCCAAATGTAATTGACTCTTACATTGATCAAAATGAAGATGTACTTAGTAAGATTCGTGTTTGGGATTGGAATGCAGCATTTGCAAAACTAAAACCAGAAATTGGTCTTATTCCTTATGTAGACTTTGAAGATAATGATATTTTGAGATTTGATGATAAATTATACTGGACAGCATCAATGAAACCTATTCTTCCTTCATCTGTAAGTCTTGAAAATCAATGGTATAATGAGCATCTAGTATACACACACGTACCTGATGGATTCCTGACATTAGAAGCAACTGAAGGAACGATTGTTGACAGTTCTGAGTTATTTGAACAAAGAGCAATCTATTATGGTGAAGGTGGATTACTTGATGACACTTGGTCTGGTTTTCCTGTAAATAGAGTAGAAAGTGCAGAACTTAACGGCGCAAAATATGATGGTGCAGGTGGAGTTGATGTTGCACCTCCGCTTTCATGGATATTTGAACCAAACTTTATTCTCTCATATCCTGGTGAATCTCTTCACATAATGAGATACAAAGATGTTAATGAAAGAATGCAAACACTTTATCCTTATTTCTTGTATAACATGTTTGGAAAAGAACTTGATTCTTATCCTGTAACTGATGGAAAGAACACTTACTGGCTTGTACCATTAATTGTTGGATTTGATACACGAGATGTTCCGTATTCTGCAGGAAATCCATATCTTCGATTAGCAGGATTTGCACTTGTTGATACGTACAATGGTAATATCGATCTGATCAAAAACGGTGATGACTTTTTCTCTAACATGTTAATGGCGCAATATGAAGATCAAATAATACCTGCACCTGCATGGCTTGAAGAACAAATTCGTTATCCACAAGAATTATTCAACTGGAAAACAGAAATGTATAACATCTATCACGTTACCGATGTTGAAACATTCATTCAAGCAAATGAGTTTTATGAAATTCCTCGAGGACTTGATACTTACTACATTCAAGCAAAACCACCTGGATTTGATGAAACAGAGTTTATTGGACTTTTATCATTAGAGCTTCGTGGTTCCCAAGGACGTAACTTAGCAGGATACATGATTGTTGAAAATGATATGGATAAACTTGGTAAGATGACCTTCTATGAAGTTCCATTAGATTCAGAAACAAAACTATTGGGACCAACATCTGTTAGAGAAGCACTTGACCGAGATCCTGACTTTGCACAACTAAAGACATTGTTAAGAAATCCTAGAATTGGTGATAACATTTTGTATCGTGTAGGAGATCAAGATACTTACTTTATTCCGGTATATACTGCAGGTGCTGGTGGTTCTGTAGCACAATTAGGTACCATTGCAGCAGTTGGTGCAGGATTTACAGGAGAATATTATGTTGGTTTAGGAGAAACACAAGAAGAAGCATTTGAAGCATATCTACAAAAATTATCTGGTGTTGTTAGTACTAGTAAAACTGGAGAAGTCATAGTTCAATTTGACAAAGATGAAAGATTTGAGAAAATTATGGAAATGATTAATGCTAGTGGTCTTACAATAACAAAACCAACTGCAATTCAAATTCCATTATCATTTGAAGAAGGTGAAATCGTATTCTTTAATGAATCCGATACACTTGCAACTGAAGAAATGATTAATGAGTTCATTAGCAAATATGCTACAGGAACATCTAGAGTATTGATGTGGGAAGAAGATACTTCTCTATACTTTGGAGTAATTAATACTGTAGATGGAATTGCTGAAATTCATTACATCAAAATACAAATTGGAAAAGACTAACCGTGCTACTTTTAGTAGATAACGGCTCTGTCTTTACAAAAGATATAGCTAAAACACTCTCAAATTCTAACGTTGAATTTGAACAAAAACTATTTGATGAGATAAATCTTGATGATGTTGAAAAATTTGATTCCTATATTTTGTCTGGTAGACGTCAAAATGATTCAAAAATGAATGCAAAAAATTCAAAAATCATTTTTCATGCAGTTAATGAAAAAAAGAAATTATTAGGAATTTGTTATGGTGCAGAAATTTTAGCACTTGCACTTGGAGGAACCATTCGTAAATCTTCTGTTATCAGAGGTGAACAAGAGATTGTTTCTAATGAAATTTCTCTTTGTAATGGAAAGAACAATGTTTTTGAAAGCCATTCATATGAAATTTCTAAACTTGGAAACTCACTTGATTGTATGGCAGAATCTGTAAATTGTAAAAATGAGATTGTAAAACATAAAGAACTGTCTATTTTTGGAACACAGTTTCATCCAGAAATGACCAGAGATGGTCAAATAATGATTGAAAAATTTACAAAACTTTGATGATATTAATATGATAAAATTATTGTATTTCCATGAGTGAAGATTCCGATCATGAATTAGTTTTACCGCCAATTTCTGATAATGACAATATTTGTTTGCCACTTTCAATAAACGCCGTAGCAAAATATTGGAATATTGATCTTCCAATCTCTGAAGCAAATGAAATTGCATCAAAATACACAGGAATGAACGGAAGTATTCTGATTGAAGGAATTAATCTTGCAGAACGTCATGGACTTTCTAGTTTAATTTTACACTCTGGTATTACAGAATTAAAACAGGTAATTGACATGGGAATTCCACCAATTGTTATTTTACCTGGTTTACATGATGTTGTACAACATGCATCAATAATTTCAGGTTATGATGATAAAGAAAAAACAATTTTTCATTATGTTCCAGAACAAAAACCATCTGAAGAAGGAATTCAGGTAGGCGTTATTCCAGAAAAAAGATTTGAGAAACTTTGGTCTGAAGATGGATGTTTAATGATTCTGTTAGGTCCAACTGATATTCTTTCTTCACTAAAATATGATGAAAATAAAACAAAATCAAATAGATTATGTTTTGAATCTGAAAAACTTAGTTTACAAAAACAAACAAAAGAAACAACAGATTCATTAGAAAAAGCTATAGAACTTAATCCAAACAATTCAACTGCATTATGTCTTTTAGGAGGAATACTAAACGAACAAAATAATCCTGAGTGTGTAACATATTATGAAAAAAGTTTAGAAAAAAATGAGAATTGCTATCTGGCCTATCGTGGTCTTGGAAATTTTTACCTAAAGAATCAACAATTTGAGAAATCAGAGAAAAATTACACTCGTGCAATTGAGATTAATGATAATAGGTTTGGTCCTATCTACAAGAATCGTGGATACGTTAGACAACAACAAAATAAAATGGAACAAGCCAAAGAAGATTTCCAAAATTATATCAAATTCACACCAAATGCTAAAGATCGTGGAATGATAGAACGTGCATTAAACGAAATGTAACGTTAATTTTTCTTTGGTTTTCTTGGATGTTCTATGACTAGTAATTCCTCTTCTTCCTCCATCTGAATCATTGCTTGTTGAAACAATTCAATCAAATGTTGGCAATTTGATGATTTTCCTTTTGAATATTCAGAAAAAGTCTCTGCAATTTCATTATAGCTCATAAAATTTCTATGTCTTAATTTTATTTAAAATCTTACAATTAATCTCGATCAGAATTATATACTTTAGATATTTCCTAAATTCATGCTTGATGCTAGATGTCCTGAATGTGAAAATGTAGCTAAAGTCAATGATGATCTTACTAAAGTAACATGTCCTCATTGTAAATTTGAAAAATCATATGATGAATATTTGGAAATTATGAAAGATCAAGCAGTTAACATGGCAACAGATTACATACCTGACAGACCTGGTTTTTAATTACCAAACCGATCCTTTATCTGAACAATCCATATGCGATCCGCATCTAGGACAAATAAGATGACAAGCTTGAACATCTAGCATTATTTCATTACATCTTGGACATTCGACTTTTTCTTTCATGATTTGTATAAAGATAAAATTGAATTAAAGATTTTTGCAAATTAAAATTGTCCAAAGGTTAATTAGTAGTTTACAAATTTTTCAGATCGCAATGGCTAATTTCAAACTAACAATTTCAGATGTAAAAGGCAAATCCATTACTAAGGAACTCAAAGAAGGAGACGCAAATCCATTAATGGGACTTATCATTGGAGCCGAAACTGATGCAGCAATTGTGGGCTTGGCTGGTAAATTGAAAATTACTGGAGGAAGCGACAAATCCGGTGTTCCAATGAGAGGAGATCTACATGGAATGGCAAGAAAACGAGTTTTATTATCAAAAGGTGTTGGACTTCAAGATACTGAACATGGATTAAGAAAAAGAAAACTTGTAAGAGGTAACACAGTTTCTGATGAAATATTCCAAGTAAATTGCAAATATGACGGAGAAATTAAAGATGAAGCACCTCCAGCAGAAGCTCCCGTAGAAGAAGCTAAAGAAGAAAAACCAAAAGAAGCTAAAGAAGAAAAACCAAAAGAAGCTAAAGAAGAAAAACCAAAAGAAGCATAATCATTTTTCTAGAAAAAAGGATCATAACCCCATTGTAAAAGTGCTTGACGCTGTCTAATTCTACATGTATGATCGTCTTTCTTACAATTCTTTTTAATTCCTCCAATGTGTCTTGGACCAAACGCTTTCCACCTGTCAATTTGAATTCTGTCAATTGTTGGAATTCGTCTTCCCATAGTGTATCTACAATACCATTGAAACCAACCAAGTGGATCTTCAGGAAAAATCCATCCTTTTGATTTCCATTCTAATCGTGATTGACCTGATTTAACTCCAAAATAATTTAACTTTACATCAAATCCTTCTTTACTAATTTTCGCTTTTTTGAACCATGATTTTGGATATTCTTCTATATCGTTTCCAAAATACCATCCTCCAAAAACTCCAAGTTCCAACATTTCTTTTGGTGATAGCTCAGGTGAGAAACCTTGTTTCATAATTGTTGTAGTTACTTTGAATTAATAACAAAATCAGTCATTCATTGACTGTCGTAATCTATGTTGTCCCATTCCAATTTTCTTGTGTCCCTGTTTGATTAATTCCATTGCACACTTTATTGATTCTTCGTATGTATGATCTGAAAGTTTTCTTTCACACAGATTACAAACAGGATCTGTCATGTTTTGCAATACACTTCACAAAAGAAAAGGGTTACTAATCTCCCAATTATCATTGTAAAATGTCCAATATGCAAATTTTACTATGAACAAATTCTAGGATCCTTTTTTATACTAATTATCAAACGATTTGTTATGACAAGATTTGCAGGAAAACTAGCAGCCTTAATGCTAATTGGTGTTTTAGTAACATCTGTTGCAGCAACTCCTGCATTTGCTGATTGGGACAAGACAAAATATCCTGCAATACAAGGAACAATTTCTATTGTAGATGGTCAAGATTATGCTGAGTTAAGTAACATCTCATTAATTGATGCAATGTCTACAGCTGAAGATGCTGTACCTGATAGCAAAGCAGTTTATGGAAAACTTACTGTAATCAACGGTTATCTTGTTTACAAAGTTGTAACGATGGATGAAAATCGTGGACATAACAAAGTCCTAGTTGATGCAGGAACCGGAGAACAACTCTTTGTTTCTGATACAATCACAAAAGATTCTTACAAGAACAAACGAAGTTATGATAAAAAACACAACAAAAAAATGAAAGATTACTTCAAAGGAATGACTCCTGAACAAGTCACTGAAAAGAAAAAACAGTTCAAAGAAATGGGCGATGCTTGGAAATCACTTTCACTTCAAGATAGAGCTGCCATGATCATTCACTTTATGCAAGTAAAAATGCAATGGGATACAATGTCTGATGATCAAAAAGAGTTGAAAAAACAAGAAATGAAACAACAATGGAAAGAATTCTTACCATTATCTCCTGAAGAAAAGAAACAAAAACTTGAAGATTATGTTAAATCTTTGAAAAACTAATCTGAATACTGTTTTATTTTTACAAGTGCATCTTTTATTGGTTCTAAATCCTTCTGCGCTTCTTGTAAATCTCCTAATAATTTCATAAAGTATTCTCTACCTGTATCTTGTGCTTTTTCAATATCTGATTGACGACACTCTAATGCCTTTTGTAATATTTCTAAATCTTGTTCTAATGACTGAGCAGGTATTGAATCATGTAACATTTCTTCAATTTTTTTTTGTGCTTCTATAACCATTGGAAATCTTTTTTGTGCTTGTGACACCAAAATTGGTGCAAACATAGCAGCTGCTTCTTTTAATTCTGGACTTTCACTTATTGTTCTTAATCGTTTTTTATAATGAGCAAGCGATCTTGAAACAATTTCATATCCACCTTCATCTTTGAGAAATATTCCTCCTATCCATACTGCCATATATTCTCATTTTTTTATATCATTAAATTTCTTTGTAGGCATAAATTCTAGAAATTTGATCTCAAAATATGATCTTACTGTTAAAAATCATATCCTTGTTTTAATAAACTTCTGAACAAAAAAATTCAGAGAAGTTGTCATTGGTTACTAACGTGTGTAAGCAGATGAACACACAGTTACCTTTCTTAAACTTCTCATTTTTTTTCACTAATTCTATTGTTAGATTTCATAAGATTGGTTTTTTAATATATGAATTTGGGAATAAATTATGATAACTAAATTACTTTACAAAGTTTCTAACCGTCTTTGTTTAGAATCAAACTCTCAATTATCTATAATTTCAATACTTGCAGTAACTGGACCTGTAATAATTCTCCTAGCGGGAATTTGGGATGCCATAAATCATATACAAAACGAACCTGAATTTTTCTGGTCAGATCCGCACATTGTAGTATACGCTGGAGTGACACTAGTTGCAATCGCTGCATTATTCTCTGTCAATCTATTAATAAAAAACTCAATTCAAGGAATTTTGAAAAGAGGATTACAGTTAGTCATTATTGGTTCTATGATGCAAATTGTTTCAGGTTTTGGTGACTCAATATCTCATGATATCTTTGGAATTGATGGTCTATTGTCATACACTCATCAGCCACTTGAAATTGGAATTGTCTTATCAGCATTAGGTGGATTTTTAATTGTAAAGTCTCGTCAAAACTCTAATCTAAAACTATTCTTACCATTTGCAATTGTAACTTTTCTACTAATGACTGCTTGGCTTGCATTTAATTTTGCATTATATTTTGGTCATTACATACAATGTATGCCAATTCATTTGATTTTTTCATCAGGCTGTTCAATTCTGTAATTTTTTAATTTCATGTATGATGCGAATAAGAGTAAAAGACCACCTACGAACATCACTCCTGCAGGCGTACTAATCATTACTGCATTAGTACTTCCAATTTCAATTTCATAATTCATTTTTTCTTGAGCAAGATTCGTTAAGATGATGGTATATGCACCTGATTCTTTTACATCAAAGTATCTAATTGACATTTTTGTTTCTGCAATTCCTTTTGAAATAGTATCATAATCTTCATTTACAATTCTATAAAATACTCCTTGACCCTCAAATTCAGGAATAGATATCTTATGATATCCAACATCTCCTGCTTCAAAATATTGACTGATTTCATCAGACTCATTTTGTTTTAGTAACATAGATTGAAATGTTCTTTCTGCTTCTGAAAAAATTATTCCTGTTCCTGATGCACCAATAATTACAAGTAAAATGCTAATTTTGAATAATGTTAATCTCATTCAATTTTTCTTCATTTTCTTCAGAATAAATAATTTATCACAATTCTATAATTGAAAATTCTAGCATGATTTTTATTTTAATTTCATACAAAATGATTATTGTCACAAAAATCTAAACTTTCTAAACTTAAACACATGAAAATTCTTTTAGCGGTGTTTGGAGCTGCAGCAATAATTGGAATATTGGACATTGTAGAATTTTACATGCCAATGGAATTTGATGATATGTCTGTAAACAGACATTCTTTGTATGTTCATCTAGATCCTGTTTGGCAAAGTTATCCTTCAAACATTGTATTTGATGTTACATCTACTTGGAGTAAATCAAATGCTGTTTTAGATGAATCACAAAAATTTGTTCCCTTTGAAGAAACTATTCCTGAAAATTATGGAAAAAATGAGTTAGATTCCATGCATAACAAATCATTTGTTCGCTTGTCACATCAAAACAATCAGTGTCAGTATAATTTTCAGCCTCATCATTATCGTTCTACAGTTGATGTGATAAGACAAAATATCGAAGTTGTTATGGGTTTACAATTAACAAATGATCCTTATAACATCCAATTCCCAAATGTAAAAAACATTTCATACACTGATTCAGAACAAGAATCACAATTACCAAATGCATTTGCACATTTCATACCAATTTGTATGATTAATGATGTCTCTAATTTTGATTATAGTATTAGAATTGATGATAAATCAATAGGTGCAAATCTATACTTTGTACCATCAATATCTGAATTTGAAAGCTATAAGGATAATGGAACTTTCTTTTATTATACAAATCCTGGATGTTTTGCCAAAAATCTAATCAGTCATTCAGGAACATGTAATGATGTTTCAAAAGGTAGTGGAATACTGATTATCATACCTGATAATGTTAGTCGTTCACTTGTCAAAACAACAGTAAACATCTATGAAAAATCAATTTGAATATCTATCTTGAAGTTTTTTCCATTCATGTTTAGCCCATGTTAGTTCTGCTAATCTTCCTGGTTTAACATCTGATACATACTTCCAATATTTTGATTTTTTTACAAACTGTTGTTTTTCCCAACGTGAATTTTTTCCAGCATTTGGTGCATCATTTACATTTGCTAAAATGTCTGCAATTTTTACAAGCTTTGCTTTTGAATTAGAAGATTTCAAATCTTTTCCATATTTCATTTCTCTTTGTTTTTTTGGTAAGCGATTATCTTTTGTAACTGATACTACAATATCTGCAACATTTTTACCAAATTTTTCTTTTATAGAATCAAAATCTGTATCTGTATCTTCTATTGTATCGTGTAGCCATCCAGCACAAATTATATCGTTATTTGTCACCTTCATTTTCTTCAAATTTTTTACCACATCTTTTAGATGAGAAAATGTTGTAGTTTTACCATTTTTTCTTAATTGACCTGCATGTTTTCTTTTTGCAAAATTTCTTGCATCTGTGATATTTGACACAATCTTATTCTAATTAATTGAGTTAAAAAATCATCTATATTGTATTACTGATTATGTAATTTATGGGTAATATGTTAAAGGCAATTTCGATGATGGTTATTTCTATAATTGGTATTGGAATTGTTGCATATTCTATTTCTACTACGCCACCTGACACTTCGATTAATTGTGATGATCAAATTTGTACTACTGGAACAATTGCTCAAGTAGTTGATGGTGATACTGTAAAATTTCTATCAGATGATGGTGAACAAATTCGAATTAGACTTGCACTTGTAAATGCAGCAGAACTTACAGAATCTGGTGGAAATGAAGCAAAATATTATGCAGAATCACAATGTTCAGCTGGAAGTGAATCTGTTTTTATTTTAGATAGAGGTCAAAAACCATCATTTGACAGAGAAATTGGTCTTGTTTTTTGTAGTGAAGTTTCACTTAATGAATTGCTTTTAGAAAATGATTTTGCAGAACTTGATCCAAGATTTTGTGAACGAAGTGAATTTGGCGGATTAGATTGGGCCCTAAAATACGGCTGTGATTAATTATCTCCTAAAAATTCCTTGAAAGAACTTGGAAAAATTATATCATGATAAGCGTGTGGTACCATTTTTCTATTCATCAAAAGTAATTCATGTGCTGCAGAATCTAGAACATATGTGTCTGCCCAGTCACCATAGTCTCTAATTGATCTACCAAAACCTTGCAGTAATTTCATAATTGCTTGTGCTTTATACCACAATGGATATTTTTGCATCTTTATTTTAGTTCTAGTTTCAGATAACATTGGATAAGGTGCTTTTGCAACAATTTGAAATCTTGACAAATCTTCTTTCAAATCAACACCTTCCCATAACGAGGATGAAAGTAAAACTCCATTTTCGCTCTCTGCATGTTCTTGTACAACTTGGTCTTGGGTTTTACCATCAGAATTAAAGCTATGACAAATTCTAATACGTTTTTTATTTTCTTCAGAAAGATTTTCTAAAATTTGAAAACATCTTGATTTTGATGATGTTAAAACCAATCCTTTTTTGTCATTATATTTTGTCATTATTGCATCAATTTTTTTAATTACTAGTAATTCATCATCTTGTGTTGAATTGTAACTTAATCTTTTAACATCTGTAAACTCTACTTTTCTATTTTCAATTGGAAATGGTGAGACTTGTGTATCGACAATTTCTACAACACCCGGATCAAATCCTGTATTTTCACAAAAACTTTCTTTGTCTATTGTAGCAGACATAAAAATTTGAACTGGATGTTCAAAAAATGTGCTGACATATTTCGAGATATCAAGTGGTTTTACAGAAAGTGATCTAAATTTTCCACCTTCATCAAAATATGGTTTGTTTAAGATAAAATTTTGTTTATTTGAATAAATCTCAGAACGTGCTTCGGCATATTTTTTATATTTATTTTCTAATGTTTGAACAACTTCATAATCTGGATTTTGGGCAAAAGCGCTACTATCTTCTAAATTACTAATTTGTCTTGCATAAGATTCAGATAAACCATCTGATAATTTCATTACATCATCAATATTTTCTAAATCATAACTTTCTACATCAATTTTACATTCATTCAAATTTCTTTCGTAAATATCAATTCCAACAAATTGAATTATTTGATCTTCGATTCTATGTGCTTCGTCAAATATTGCAACTTTTTTATTTAGATATTGAGCGTATTTTTCTTTTTGATACTTCATCATTTGAAAATAAGAGGCATAATTCCAGATGGAATGTGAAGAAATCAAACTCTGATATTTTTGTAAATAGTATAGACAATCATCCGGTTTTATTTTTCCTTCTGCAATTTCAGTAAGTTTTGGTTTGTATTTACATTCTTTTTTTGTTTTTTTATCAAAACACGTGCCCATGTCACAAGTCCATTTGTTTTGTACAGCAAAATCTGTCTCTGTCAAATCTATTCCGTGTTTTTCCATCATTTTGTGACATGCAAAATTTGGCATTCCCTTGTTTGGTTTGAACCACGGCATATCTTTGGTATACTGATCTTGCAAATGCTTTGATGCTGTTACAACAAATGAACTACCAAAGTATCCTGCAACACTTGCAGCAATTAGTGATTTACCAATTCCTGTTGGAGCTGAAAGTAAGACAACTCTGACACCCGAATCAATCTTTTCTTGAATTTCTCCTATTAATTTTTCTTGAAGTGGTCTTGGAGCAAATTCCTTTGGGAAAGATTTGAGAATTGTACTTTGTGCAGACATATTATAAAAAAAATTTCTAAACTACTAAAGTTAAATCTATTTCAGCTATCTTGATTAACCGTTTGTAAATAATACTGACTGTGATTACCGATACCTCAATCCTAAAATCATTAAATGACTATATTTCAAGGAGAATTCAAGAAATACCTTTAGAAATAAAAGAAACATTTCCAGAAACAAAAAAAGTTTGGAAGTGTGAAAATGAACTTGATTTTCTTTATGGATACTATGTAGGAAAAATTGAAGAAGCTACATTACATTATTTGTTAAAAGCTACCAGAGCATCTGCTGGTGGCTATGTAGATACATTTGAAATTAGAGGCATAATTGAAGAGCATCGAGATTCATTACAAAATGCAATAAAGAAAGCATTGAATTAATTTAAAATAATAATTTAATCATATTTTCCACTACCAAGTCTTTTCTTTACTTTTTGTGGTTTAGAATGTGCTTTAATCATATGCCTCATTGTTCTTTCAGGATTAGAAAATTCCATCTTACATATTTTACATACTAAATCAGTCGTAGTTTTAGATTTTTTTTTGAATAAATCCAATTAATGAATATAGAATTGAAGTGTATATAATGTTTGGAAATATGATATCAGTTTATTTTTTTGAGATAACCGATTATACTAAATTATCATGAAATCTAGATTAATTATTGTCTGAAATAGAAACAATTCAACTTGCACCTAATTTTTCCATTTGTAGAATTTTAAACGGAATGTGGCAAGTAGCTGGTGGGCATGGTCAAATCAATCATGATTCAGCTATATCGCAAATGTTAGAGTACAATCAAAATGGATTCAATACTTGGGACATGGCAGACATCTATGGTCCTGCTGAATCATTTTATGGTGATTTTAGAAATGAAATAAGAAAAAAGAAAGGAAAAGATGAACTAAAAAAAATTCAAGGCTTTACAAAATTTGTTCCTAATCCTGGACCAATGACTCAATCAATTGTAGAACATTACATAGATCAATCAATGAAAAAAATGAATGTAGATGTAATTGATGTAATTCAGTTTCATTGGTGGGATTATAATGATACAAGTTACATTGATGCATTACATCAACTAACAAAACTTCGTGATAATGGTAAAATTTCTCATCTTGCATTAACTAATTTTGATACAGAACGAATGCAAATAATGAATGATAATGGAATAAAATTAATCTCAAATCAAGTACAATATTCAATAATTGATCAACGTCCTGATGTTAAAATGGCATCATTTTGCAAAAGACACGATATGAAACTTTTGGCATATGGGACTTTACTTGGAGGATTACTTTCTGAAAAATATCTTGGTGCATCTGAACCTACACGTGCAGATCTTGACACGTATAGTCTTCAAAAATATATGAACATGATTGATGCATGGGGTGGTTGGAACTTATTTCAAGAATTACTTATTGTATTAGATGAAATTGCAAAAAAGTACAATGTACAAATTCCAAATGTTGCAACACGTTTTATTTTAGATAAACCTTCAGTTGCAGGCACAATAATTGGTTCCAGATTAGGGTTATCTGATCACATTGAACAAAATTCCAAAACATTCTCACTACAATTACAAAATGATGATTATGAAAAAATAAAATCTGTCACATCAAAGGCAAATGATCTCTTTGCATCAATTGGTGACTGTGGTGGAGAATATAGATAATTCTTATTCTTTTTCAGCTATTCTATATCTTAGATATTTATCATCTGGAGAAAATTTTGCAGGATGAACGCTCTTTGTAGATTTATCACATTTTTTGCACATTTCTTTTAGTGTGTATGCACCACATTCAGTACATTTTCTTAGTTGAAAACGCATTATCCTTCACCAATTTTTATCGATTCTTCTCGCGTAAAATTATAAACTCCATTCTGTTTTTTTACACTCTTCTCAATTTTCTCTAAAATTGGTTTCAAAGATTTTTCAGCAGTTTTAAAATCTTGAGAAACTAAACTCAATCTATATTTTGGTGCGCCCAAATATGTTATTTCTATTTTAGCATCTTCAACATTTTCTGCATCTGTTAGTGTTTTTTGTATCAATTCTACTCCATTAGATTGATTATTAGAAATTTCTAATATGCCTCTTAATTCTACTGATGGAAGTTTCATTTTTGAACAAATATCTTCAATAGTTGTAATAACCTTCTTTTGGAGTTTCAAATCTTCTATATCTGCACTTCCTTTAATTGCAACATTCAACATTGCATCATAAACTGAATTATATTTTGATAAAAATTGGTCTTCTAAATCTTCAATCTGCTTTGTAGTTAATTTTGATTTTTCTTGAATATTTTTTAATATTCCTTGCTCTTTTTCAAATCTTTTTACATCTAGAAGTTTCTTTTTTCTTTGATCTTTTGAAATTTGTTTTAATGACAAATCAATTTCTTTTCTACCACTTTCAACTTTTTTTACTAGTAATACTTTTTTCTCTCCTTCTCTTACATACTTGTTTACTTTACGTACCCAACCTGGGGCAATTTCTGAAACATGTAGAAATCCTTGAATTTTATTATATTCATCTAGTGTAACGTAAGCCCCATGATCACTAATTTTTGTTATTGTTGCAATTACAATCTCGCCTATTTCTGGCAATTCTTGTGCATCTGATACCATTCTAATCTTTCTCTATTGATTAAGGTTAAAAATCAATTCCTTTCTTTGCTTTTATTCCAGATTGGAATGGATGTTTAATTTCTTTCATTTCAGTAACTAAATCTGCTAATTCAATAATCTCTTCTTTTGCATGATTTCCTGTTAAAACAAGATCAAGATTAGACGGTTTCTCTTTAATTATTTTTATAATTTCATGTACGTCTATTAATCCCAAATTTATTGCATAATTTACTTCATCTAGTATGACAATATCATACTTTTCTGAAAAAATTTTTTCTCTACAAACTTTTACTGCTTCTGCAGCATATTTTTCATGTTCTTCTCTTGGACTATTGTCATCTATGATTCCAACAAATCCTTTTCCTACTTGAATTAATTCAAAATTTGGTTCTAATTTCTTTGAAGAATCTATTTCTCCATAATGCCATGATCCTTTGATGAATTGCAACATGCATATTTTATACTCATAACCACTTGCTCTTAGTGCCATGCCCAATGCTGCAGTAGTTTTACCTTTTCCATTTCCTGTATACACAATTACTAATCCTTTTTCACTCATGTATACACAAGAAAATCATCTAGTAAAAACATTGTAAATAACCAATTAAATCCATTTAAATAAAAAACAACATTAACAAAAGAAATTGAGAATTCCAAGATTAGTTATTGCAGGTTCAACTAGTGGTGTTGGAAAAACATCAATCACAAGTGCAATTATTTATGGTTTAAAAAAAAGAGGTTTTTCAGTACAACCATTCAAAGTCGGACCTGATTATATTGATCCAAGTTATTTGAGTTCTATTTCAAAAAATGAAACTAAAAATTTGGATGTCTGGTTAATGGGTAAGCAAGAATTAATTCAAAGTTTTACGCGAAATTCTAACTCTGATATTTCAATTATTGAAGGTGTAATGGGATATTATGATGGATTTGGCGGAAAATCAAATCTTGCAAGTACTCATCATGTTGCAACTTTACTACAATCTCCTGTAATCTTAATTCTTGATGCAAGTAAAACATCTCGTTCAATTGCTGCAACTGCATTAGGATTTACAAAATTCCATAAAAATTCAAGAATTTCAGGAATCATTTTAAATAAAATTGGGAGTAAAAAACATGAAGATCTTTGTCGAAGTGCATTAAGTAATCTAAAAATTCCAATAATTGGTGTTATACCAAAAAATCCATCAGTTAATTTGGAATCAAGACATTTGGGCTTAATTCCAGTAGGAGAACAAAAACAACTTCATAAAAAAATTAGACAAATCTCAAAAGATATTTCTGATTATCTTGATTTTGATATAATTGAAAAAATTTGTAAAACAACACCCTCTTTAGAAAAAATAAAACCTCTCAAAACTAAAAAATCAAAAATTTCTATTGCTATTGCTCTTGATAATTCATTTAATTTCTATTATCATGATAATATTGAAGCATTAAGACGTGAAGGTGCAAAAATTAAATTTTTCAGTCCAATTAATGACAAAAAGGTACCAAACTGCGATTTGATTTATCTTGGTGGTGGGTTTCCTGAAATTTTGGCATCATCTCTAACAAAAAATTCGTCAATGAAGAAATCTATAAAGAATAATGCTGAAAATGGAATGCCAATTTATGCTGAATGTGGTGGACTCATGTATCTCACAAATTCAATTACTTATGGAAAGAAAAAATCTAAAATGGTTGGTCTATTTGATGTTGACACTATAATGACAAAGAAAATGACATTAAATTACACTGAAGGAAAAATTAATTCAAATTGTCTAATATCTAAACCACATAATTTCCGTGCACATGAATTTCATTATTCAAAAATAATTAATGTGCCAAAAGATTCAAAATTTCTTTATGATTTGAAAATTGGTGAAGGAATTTCATCGCACAAAGATGCATTAACTGAATATAATACGATAGCATCATACTGTCATCTTTATTTTGACAGTGCAAAATTTGCTTCAAATTTAATTGAAAACACTCTAAAGTTCTAGTTATTTCCTTGTCTTAACAATTTGTATAATGCATTAATTATTGCAGATGCACAAGGACTTCCTCCTTTACGACCAATATTTGTGATAAATGGAATATCTGTTTTTGATAATTCGTCTTTTGATTCTACTGCAGAAACAAAACCTACTGGCATACCAACTACCAATGCAGGTTTTACCAATCCTTCCTTAACCATTTCCATTACTTCTAAAAGTGCAGTTGGTGCATTCCCTACAACAACAATTCCACCATCAATTTCTTTTTCAGCCACTCTCATAGACATTTGTGCTCTAGTTTTTCCTGTTTTCTTTGCAGATTCCATTAAAGATGGATCTGAAATATTACAAATCAAGTCATTTCCAAAATCTTTTGGATTCTGTTTATTCATTAATCCAATAACGCCATTTACATCTGCAACTATACTACGTCCATTTTTCAATGCATTAATTCCATTTGAAATTGCATCTTTGTGAAAAAGAAGCTTATTCTCTCTAGCAAAATCAAAATCTGCAGTTGAATGAATTATTCTTCTAACAATTGGCCATTCCATTTCGTTGTATGGGTGAGAACCGATCTCACTTTCAATGATCTGCATACTTTCGTCTTCTATCTCTTGTCCCTTTCTAGTTTGCATTTTCTACCTCTCTTGCTCTTTCTAAAATTAAATCAATCATTTTCTCATCTGTACCCAAGTGTTTTGTAACAAATGTTTTCTTTAAATTTGCATTGTCTAATGCTGGCAATAGATCATTATTGACATCTATCTTTACATGAGCACCTTCATGTAAAAAGTAAAAAACAATAATCAAAACTTCTGGATTATTTTTCTCACAAGCTTGTATTCCTTCTTCTATGGTTGGCCCTTCGATTTCCAAATAACATCGACTGACATTACGATACAATGGTTTTAGCTGATCTACAACATAATCAATTGATATTCCTGAATTTGGATCCTTACTTCCATGTCCAATAATCAAAACATCCACCTTTTCTTTTGGAATATCTACTGAATTTTCTCTTAATGTGGTAATAACTCTGTTATCTACTAATTCTACTAATTTTTTGTGCATAGTCATTGGTTTTGTAACTAGAAATTTGATCTTTGTATCTTTTTGATATTTCATTGCATCAGCTACTGCAATCTTCACTTTTCTTCCTGGATACAGGAAATAAGGAACTATTGTCATTTGTTCCACGTCTTTTTTCAAACACGTTTGCATTCCATCTTCAATAAATGGTGGAACAACTTCTAAAAAACAAAACTCTGTAAAATCATAATTTCCTTTTTCTTTTACTTTTTCACAAATAATCTCTAATTCTTCTCCAGCTTCTCTTTCTCTACTCCCTCTATCAATAATCATCAATCCTCTTTTCATTGTGTTATCCTCGCTATAGCCACTGTTAGATTAGGAGGGAATTTTTGTTTTTCAACAATTAACTCACCTTTTGATGATTTTATTGCAGCAGCTTCTGATACACTTGCAGTTCCTTCAAACGCTTGAACTGTTTTCGAAGGATTTGGTGCACTAATTGTTGCTAATTCTTCTCTATCGATGTATTCTACTTGTACTTTCATCTCTTTTCCCAATTCAATTAATCCTACAACATCTTTGTCTTTTTTAATAGATACAAACCTAGCTATTTGATTTTGTTTTAATCCAAATTTTTCTAATGTTTCATTCACTCCATTAGAAATAGTTTCTTTAGATGTATCCCAGTGTAATCCTATTCCAACTACTAAATTTGGGACTCTATACACAACAGAATCTCTCAACACTTCTTCATTTTCTATTTCATCATTTGTAATTATCAAATATCCTTTTGAATCAGAGTTCTTCAAATCTTCTATATTTGAAAAAAACGTAATATTTTCTGGTAGTTTCCCTTCCCACCATTCTTTTTGACCCACATTCTGGAAAACTCCAATTTTTTCTTTGTTTACCATAAATGCACTAATTCTAGTTACATTACTATCATCGTCAATTTTCCATCCAAATTTCTTCCCAACAAGATCAACTGCAATTGTCTTGTTAACATCTGCAGCAGTAGTGATTACTGAAGTAGCATCCATCTTTTCAGCAATTTCATTTGAAAGTTCGTTTGCTCCTCCTAAATGTCCTGATAAAACACTAATTACAAAATTTGCATTATCATCAATTACAATTACTGCAGGATCTGTTTTCTTATCTTTGATATGTGGTGCAAGTAATCTTATTACTGCACCTAATGAAAATAAACAAATTATTCCATCATGTTTCTTGAATAAATCTACAATCTTCTGGCTAGTTGATTCGTCGTACCATTGAATTTTTTCATTATTATCTGAAAATTTTATTGGAGCAAATACTTCGAAATTTGGAAAATACTCTTTTAATCTTAAACCTATTTTTATTCCGTTTTTTGTGATTCCTAAAACAGCTATCTTCTTCATACTCTTGAAAATTGTGAATTAATTAAATGCCTTACTCTTTTTCATACTTTGATAATACTTTACCATCAAAATCAAACAGGATTACCTCTACTGGAATTTGGTCTTCTGAATGCTGTCTCATTTGATTATACGTTTCCTTTGTAATTTCATCAAAAAATCCATTCACTTCATCTTCCATAATGATCTCTTGAACATTTCTAGCAGTATTTGCACCCAAAATTTTTCCAATTGTTTCTGAATTTGCATCACATCTTTTTGCAAGTTCAGAAAGAAATTTCATATCCACTTTTCCACCTTTTACATGAGTTTGTTTTACACCTGCAGCCATTTTTGCTAATTTACCAATAAATCCGGCAACATAGGCTTTCTTCAATCCTTGTCTTGCACATTGTTTAATTGTATAACCTGAAAAATCACCCATCTGAATAAATGAATGATCTGGCAATTCTATTATTTTTCTTGCAAAATCTTCACTTCTTCCACCAGTTGTTAATACAACACTATCATCATTCATAGAACTTACAACAGCAATTTGTTGTCGTATTGCAGCAGCAAACGATGCTGTTGAATAAGGAATTACAATTCCACTTGTTCCTAAAATAGAAATTCCTCCCATTATACCAATTCTTGGATTATCAGTTTTTGTTCCAAGCTCTTTTCCTTTAGGTACTGAAACTGTAACCTTGATTCCATTTTTTTCAAGTAGTTCATTACCAACTTCTCTGACATTTTCTAAAATCATTTTTTTTGGTGTAGGATTAATTGCAGCACTACCTATTTCCAATCCTAATCCTGGTTTAGTAACTCGTCCAACACCATCTCCGCCATCGATCTCAATTTCACCAATTTCATTAGTTAATTCAACATCAACAAAAATTTCTGCACCATGTGTGACATCGGGATCATCTCCGCCATCTTTTATCACAGAACACTTTGCTGAATTTTTTGTAAATTGACATGAATTAATTTGAATATCTAATCTTGTACGTTTTGGTAATATGATATCTATTTTTTCAATTTTTCTTTGATTTATGATTGATAAAACACCTGCTTTTGATGATGCTGTAGCACAACTTCCTGTTGTAAATCCTGTACGTAATTTTTTTTTACTTTCTGTATTTGTTTCCACGTGAAAATTTTTAATTTTTTACGTAATAACTTTTGTTAAAAATGAAGAATTTCATTGAGAATAATCCACAATGCAACAACACCTAATCCTCCATAAAGCAAAAAATGTGTTGTTTTTTGTGATATTGGTTTCTCTCTGTTATGTGTCTCTTGATTAAAATCTCCTCCAAATTGTTGATTTTCGCGTCTCAATTCTTCAAAATTAAATTTCATCTCATCTCCCATCTTTTCTCCTTGTGCTTTCCAAAAATTTTGATAATCTTCTCCTGAGACTAATTCATCTTTTTTTGATTGATTTTTTCTATGAGATTTAAGATATTGATACGCTTCTGTAATTTCCTTGAATTTTTTTCCAGAATTACTATCTGAATTTTTATCTGGATGATACTTTAAAGATAATTTTCTGTACGCTTGTTTGATTTCTTTATGACTGGAATCTTTAGTTACTCCTAAAATCTCTCTACATTCTTGTGCATTTTTGCTAAATTTAACGTGAATCTTTGTTGTCATGTATTATCTCTGGATATCTTTAAAATAAAATATTTTATCAATTTATCATGAATAAACAAATTATTGATCGTGTTGTTATATCTGGTGCAAGAGGTTTTGTAGGAAAAAATCTAAAGAAGTTTCTTTCTAAAAATAAGATTTCTTCTATTCCAATCTCTCGTCAAAATTTTAAAAAAAATCAATTTCCATCATTGAAAAATGTATCACATTTTATTCATCTTGCAGGAATTGGTTCTGAATCTGTTGCTCAGGATTCATTTGTCAAAGTAAACACTGACTTAACTAAAACTGTAATAGAACTTTGTAAAAAAAATAATATTAAAAGTATTTTTTATTTTAGTGGTCTTGGTGTTTCAAAAAATTCACGTTCTTCTTATTTTATCTCTAAATTCAACGCTGAACAATTAATAAAAAAATCAGGTCTTCAGTACACAATATTTCGACCTTCATACATTCTAGGTATTGATGATTATCTAACAAAGAACATCACAAAACAAATACAAAAAAATCAAATTCTCATACCTGGATCTGGAAAATTTTTCCTTCAACCAATAACTATTGATGATGTCTGTAAGTGTATTGCAGTTGGATTACAGTCTCCAAAATTTTCAAACAAAACAATTGATTTGGTAGGACCACGAGAAATAACATTTCAACAATTAATAAAAAAATCAGCCCCTACTAAAACAAAAATTAAAAAAATAAATCTTGAATTGGCATATAAAAGAGCACTAACTGATATTAATTTTGAATATGGTGTTGAAGATCTCAATATCCTAGTTGGAAATTATGTTGGAAATCATAAAAAATTACAAAATTTATGTAATTTTAAATTCAAAAATATTGAATCACTAAATACCTGATTCGTCTTTTAATTTTTGAGCTTTATCTGTTTTTTCCCAGTTAAATTCTGGCTCATTTCTACCAAAATGACCATACGCTGCGGTCTTTTTGTAAATCGGTCTTTTCAAATCCAATTGCGATACAATTCCTGCTGGTCTCATATCAAAATTATTCTTAACTAATTCTTCAATTTTATTTTCTTCAATTTTATTTGTACCAAATGTGTTGACCATCAAAGAAACTGGTTCTGCAACTCCAATTGCATATGCAACTTGTACTTCACATCTGTCTGCTAATCCTGCAGCAACAATATTTTTTGCAACATATCTGCACATGTAACATGCTGATCTATCAACTTTTGATGGATCCTTTCCTGAAAATGCTCCTCCTCCATGTCGACCCATTCCTCCATAACTATCAACAATTATTTTTCTTCCAGTTAAACCTGCATCTCCATGCGGTCCACCAATTTCAAATTTACCTGTTGGGTTCACATGAATCTTAATGCTTTCATTCCAAAGATCTCCACACACAGGTTTGATTACATGTTCAATTAATTGTGATGTGATTTCTTCATTTGTTATTTCTGGTGAGTGTTGTGTAGAAAGAACAATTGCTTCGATTGCTTTTGGTTTATCGTCTTCATATCTAATTGAAACTTGAGATTTTCCATCAGGTCTTACCCATTTCAGTTGATTGTTTTTTCTAACATCTGTTAGTTTTTTTGTTAGTTTATGTGCCAAAAGAATTGGTAATGGCATTAATTCCTCAGTTTCATTACTTGCATAACCAAACATCAAACCTTGATCTCCTGCACCTTGTTCTTTTTCATCGTTTGCAGTAACTCCTTGTGAAATATGTGGACTTTGTGGATCTAATTTTATCATAACTTCACAAGAATGTGAATCAAATTTCAAATCTGGATTATCATAACCAATGTCTGTAATTGTTTCTCTAATGATCTTTTCAATATCGAAACTTGTTTTTGATGTAACTTCTCCTGCAACACCTACGAAATCTGTTGTAGTCATAGTTTCAACTGCAACTCTTGAATTTGGGTCTCCTCTAAGATATTCATCTAAAATTGAATCTGATATCATGTCACAAACTTTGTCTGGGTGACCTTCGGTAACAGACTCGGATGTAAATAGATAATTTTTAGTCATTTTTTAAAATCAGATTTCATCTTCTAATTTTATGAATAGCACGTTATTGCCTCTCAAAATTGCTCTAGCAAATTTTCCAACTGTTTTACCATCAACTAATTCTTCAGCTTCGGTCATAATCAAATTCATGTAAGAATCAACATTTTTCATTTTGCCTTTATACTCAACTTCATTCTTTAATCTAACGATTACAGTTTTTTTTACATTCTTTTGTAAAGTTGTTAGTGGTCTTTTAGCAGCTGTAGTTTGTGACATAAATTTTCTCTTGTGATGAATCGATTTTATAGAGAATATAAAGTCTTGCTTAGATTACGAAGAACTTTTTATTTTTCATTTTATTACTTCCTGTATGTTCTCTTCACAGATCGGTTCATTAGATAAAATTTTTTCAGGCGGACTACAAAATGGAATAATTACTGAAATTTCTGGTTTACGTGGAACTGGAAAAACTCAACTTGCTTTACAGTTTGCAATTGAGCCATTAAAGAATAATAAAAAAATTTTATTTATTGACACCACGGTTGAATTTAGACCTGAAAGATTTCTTCAGATGTTACAATCTCGAAATCTACCCATATCTCTTCTTGAAAATTTACAAATTTCTAAGGTTTCTGATACACAAAAACAAATTGAAATTTTAAATAATTTTGAAAAAAATTATTTCTCTTTGCTTATTATTGATAACATAACTGATCTATTTTCATTTGAATATTCGAAAAAAGAACATCTAATTGAAAAAAATACCAATTTTGGAAATTACATGATTAATCTTTCTAAAATGACACAATTAGAAAACATTCCAGTTATAATTACAAACCAAGTTTTTTCTCATGATGATAAAAATTATCAAAGAATGCATGCCCAACTTGAAAACTATGTACATCAAAAAATCCAACTGGAAAAAATCAAAAACAAGTACACTTGTAAGGTTTCATCACCATTTATCCATGATACACAATTTGATTATAAGATGACAAATTCTGGAATAGAAGAAACTGAATCTATTTAACATCGATTGAATAAATTATCATATGGCAGATATCTTTGATTCCATTCCTACCATTACTGTAATTTTGTTAGCATTAGGTATTGCAGGTGTGATGATTTATGAACGAACTAGAGTTAAACAAGAAAAACAACAAGATACTTGATCCTACAATTTCAAAAAAATTCAAGTCAATAGGCTTTGAAAATCTAACTGAAATTCAAAAACAAGCAATTCCCGAAATCTTAGATGAAAAAAATTGTTTAATTATTGCACCAACTGGCTCAGGTAAAACTGAATGTGCAACAATACCAATATTTTCTAAATTAAAATCTAGAAAAATTCCTAATAAAATAAAAGCTCTTTACATAACACCATTACGAGCTTTAAATCGAGATGTTTTCAAAAGAATTATTCATTATGCTGAAAACGAAGAATTAAAAATTGCAATTAGACATGGCGATACTTCCCAAGCAAATAGAAAACGAATTGCAGATAATCCACCTGATATTTTGATTACAACACCTGAAACACTTGTAAATTTACTCTCACAAAAAAAACATCTTGATGCACTATCTGAATTAGAATGGGTAATAATTGATGAAGTACATGAATTGCTTGCAAGTGAGAGAGGTTCTCAGTTATGTCTTAGTCTTGAGCGTTTACAGATAAGATCAAAAAATGAGATTCATCGAATAGGATTGTCTGCAACAGTTGGAAATCCTGAAGAGGCTGGACATTTTTTGGTTGGTTCAAAAAGAAAATTTCAATTAATACACGATACTTCTCTTAGGAACTATGATGTGGATGTTGTATTTGTTGATGGAATTATGGATGATGTTGCAGTTGAAATCATTGAATATGTCAAAAAACAACAGATCACTTCACCAGTTTTATTATTTACAAATTCACGAGGTGAATCTGAACGTTTATCTTCCATCTTAAAACAAAAAACGTCTCTAAATGTTGAATTGCATCATGGTTCTCTTTCGAGACAAGTTAGAGAAGAAACTGAAGATATACTTAGAGAAGGAAAATCTGGTATAGTTGTTTGTACTTCGTCACTAGAACTAGGACTTGATATTGGTTCTGTAGAGTTAGTTATTCATTATGGATCTCCACGACAAGTTTCAAAATTTATGCAGAGAATTGGAAGAAGTAAACATAATCGAGGTGATTCTGCTAGGGGATTAATCATTACTGAAAGTGCTGATGATGAATTTGAAATTCAAGCAATAATTGAACGGATTAAAGAGGGTTCTATTGAAGAACAAAAAATACACTATGGATCTTTAGATGTTCTTGCTCATCATTTAGTAGGATTATCTATGCAAGTAGGAAATGTTCCTATTGAGGCTGCACTCAAATTAACAAAATATGCATATCCATTTCGAGATATCTCATTGGAAGAATTTTTTGACGTCTTAGATCTTCTTGCCTCACGTGAATTGATAATTTTTAATGAAGATAAAACTGAATATAAAAAAAACAATGCATTTTTTGCAACAAAATACCATTTTCAGAATCTATCTACTATTCCAGATATTTTAAAATTTAAGGTAGTTGATACTGTAGAAAATAAATTCATTGGTACATTAGATCAAAGATTTGTAGGTGATCTTGACAAGGATCAAATTTTTGTTTTACGTGGTTCTCAATGGAGAGTCATAAACATAGATGAAAAATCATTCAAAGTGAATGTTTTACCTATTAGATCCTCACAAGAAATACCTGTTCCTAAATGGGAGGGAGTAAACATTCCTGTTGATTTTAAAACAGCCAATAAAGTAGGAAATCTTAGAACAAAAGTAAAAAATGGTTCATTAAAAATGATGAATAACATTATTTCTAATTTAGATCTTACTTCAATACCTAATGAAAAAACAATTGTTATAGAATCACATCGCCTTCCACAAAAAAGTGTATTAATTTTACATTCATGTTTTGGAACAAAAATCAATTCAACACTAAAAGTTATCCTAGAAACATTGTTAGATGCATCTTTAGCTTCAAGAGTTAAATCTAGTTCTGATGCTTATAGAATTCTTTTATCTGTTGAATCAAGATTCACAAAAAAACACATTCTAGATGTTTTTGCTTCTGACTTTGATATTAATCAAATAATGTCTGTTGCATTAAAAGGCAAAAATGATGTTACTTGGAAAACATTCTGTGTTGGAAAAAAATTTGGGTTTTATGATAGAGGTGACGTTTATGTAAAAAATGAGATTAGGTATGATTTTGAACGAAATATTGACACACCTCTAGTAAAAGAAGCGTTTAGAGAACTATTTCATGAAAAATTTGATCTTGAAGGTGCTCAAAGAATTATTGAATTAATTAAACAAAATAAAATAAAAATTGAATGGATTGATGTTGATAAATTTTCTAAATTGGCAGAACCAGTATTAGATCAAACTGTAATGTCGTATACGAATCCTGCAAATATAGACAAAGAAATGTTGTTAAAGGTTAGAAAACGGCTAATGGAAACAAAACAACGACTAATTTGTGCACGATGTGGATTGTGGCAACAAGTAATGACACCTAATGAAACACATCCACTTAGATGCAAATACTGTAAGGGCCAACAAATTACTTGTACTTATGAATACGATCATGATCTTGTAAAAATTATCCAAAAGAAACATCAAGGAAAAAAATTAACTCCTGATGAAAACAAAAATTTTCAAAAAGCTTGGAAGGTCTCATCATTATTATCTAGTTTTGGAAAAACAGCTTTGATAGTTATGGCTGCTTACGGGGTTGGTCCTGACACAGGAGCCAGAATTTTAAAAAATAGAGTAGAAGGTGATGATGATTATCTAATAAAACAAATCATAATTGCAGAAAAAACCTATACTCTAACAAGAGGTTTCTGGAAAGATTAGTTTTTCTTAATTATTTTTGAATAAGGTGTTAATACCAAATCTAATTTTCCTTCTAGTCCTGGTCTTGCGTTAACTCCTAAGATTGTAATAATATCTCCTAATGTGAAATTATCCATCAAATCTGCTTGTTGTCTCCAACCTTTAATCCAAACTTGTCCACTGTCATCTTCAACAAACATTTCAGACAATTGTATGTTATCGCCACTTTTAGTTTGAATATCTTTTCGTTCTGGTGCCTTTAGAACAATTGCTTCTACTGAATAATCATTTCCTTCACTAACTTCTGTAATTTTTGTTCTAATGTCTGCAACAGTTGGAACCGCTTCATCATCAATTTTTCTAACAAACGAATCTTGATCAATTTGTATTGTATTTCCAAAAATTTTTGATGGCATGCATTCTAAAATATCATCTTTAGAGAAGCTACCTATCGTATCTGCAACGTCTGTTATTCTGACTAATTTTTTTGATTTGTCTATTGCTAAACCTGTTGTATTGCCTGATTGATTCTTTTCAATTGCCAAAAGTCTTACTATTGTAGGTTGAATTTCTGTATCTCCTTCTACATCAATAATTGTTGCATCATTTCCATGAATTTCTAATCCTTGCATTCCTGTTTTTGTTCTCACTCCAAATAGTTTGACTTTTGCATCTTGACCAATGACTTTTGGAAGAATTGATTCATCTTTTCCCCAAAGTACAACGTTGACCAAATTTTTATTTTCACCTCTTAATCTAAATTTCAACGCCTTTGAAGGTTGACCTTTTGAATTTGTAAACTCAAGTAAACTCATTGCACTGCCTAGTGTTCCTGAAACAATCAAGTCTCTTTGATCATCTTTAATTTCACTTGCATCTGTAATTTTTGAATCAATTGAAACAATGTCACTTTCTGATTGCGATGTTTCTATTGTTGCACCAGAGCCGATGTTTATTGTGGGTGCACCTGTTAAATCTGATTTTACATATGCCTTGATAATTTTTATCAAATCTCCAGGTTTCAATTCTTCTAGTCCAGGTAGATTCGCTTTCTCATCCCATAGCTTTACACTTGCAGTAGAATTGTTATCGTAAACTGTAATTGTTCTTAAAGAAAATGAAGAACCGTCTTTTTTTGTAAACTGTTTTGTAGGTGAAATATTCAAAACACGACTTTCTAATGTTACTTCTTTTGCACCTATGTAGAGATCTTTTATTGCCACTTCTGATTTTTGTGTTTGTTCTAATGTGACTCCTAAATCGGCTGCAACTAAAAAGATGGCTCCTTGATCTGTTAGGTATCCTGCACCGACCTTTTCTTTTTTCTCATTAATTCTTTCTTCAATTACAGATCTCGATAACTCGGGAACTTTTTCTAATAATTTTGATATTAACTCTTCAAATTCAGACAATTATATTCATCAGAAAGGGATTGTTAATAAAATTATCATTAAATACATTAGTAGTTTCTTTAAAGATCTATTGTGCTTTGTATACAAACCAGTAATCTGACAAAGAAATATGGTTCATCATTAGCTGTTGATGAGGTAGATCTTGAAATTAAATCTGGTCAAGTCTTTGGATTTTTAGGTCCAAATGGAGCTGGAAAATCAACTGTAATCAAACTTTTAACCACTTTGATGCCTCCTACCAAAGGAAAGATTACTGTATTAGGAATTGACGCAGCCAAATCTCCATTAGAAATAAGAAAAAAAATTGGTGTTGTATTACAACAACCAAGTTATGAAATGTCATTATCTGTTGAAAATGCACTAGACAAATATGGAATGATGTGGGATGTTGATAAAAAAGCCAGAAAAAAAAGAACAGAGGAATTACTTACTTCATTTGGTTTACAAGATATTAGGAAAAAGAAAAATGATGATCTATCTATTGGTCAACGAAGACGAGTCCAGGTAGCTCGAGAATTTATGCATGATATGGAGTTATTATTCCTAGATGAACCAACTGTAGGTTTAGATCCTAGCGCAAGAAGAGAATTACTTGATTTTCTTAAAAAACAAGTTCAAAAAACTGGTATGACAATATTTTATACAACACATGTACTTTCTGAAGCAGAATATCTTTGTGATAATATTGCAATTATAAACAAAGGAAAAATTTTAGCTGTTGATTCGCCAAATGAATTAAAAAATAGATTTGGTCATGAAAAAACTATTAAAATTAATCTAACAAAAACCTCTTCATCATTGTCTGATTTACTCTCAGATATACCGGATTGTAAAGTTGAACTTGAACCTGAACCAATCATAACTATCAATTCATCAAATTCAGAAGTTGTATTGATGAATATTTTAAAAATTTTAAACCAAAATAATATCACAATTAACGACCTTTCTGCAATTCCTACGAATTTAGAAGAAATATTCCTTAAAGTTGTGAGTGATTCTAATGAACCCGATAATTAGACTAGTTTATAGAAATCTCACAATTTCTATCAATCCAGGTTTTATAATCTGGCAAATTTTATTTCCATTAATCTACATTTTTGTTGCAGGGTTTGCATATACTTCTTTGATTGAAAATGTTCCATTTGGAAATAAAGATCTTAGTTATCCTGCATTTCTAGCATCTGGAATGATTGGATTCAATATAATGAATAGTACTTTAATTTCTGGAATTATTATTTGGAATGATAGACGTAATGGAATGTTTGAACAAATCATGTCTGGTCCGTACACACGTTCTGATTACATACTAAGTAACATTGTAACAATTGGAATAATTGGTTTAGTGAGTGCTGCATTAATAGCAGCTGTTGGATATCCTGTATTTTTTGAATCAGTTGAATTTTCCATCATTACTATTCCTTTACTGATATTTGCTTCAGTAGTTGGTGCAATTTTATTTGGTTCAATTGCATCTATAATATCCACCAGATTACGTTCAAGTGAAGGATTTAATGTAATAATTAATACCGTTTTTCTATTTTTTGCATTTGCAAGTACTGCATTTTATCCTGCACAAGGTGCACCTCAACCACTTGCAATTGCATTTTACATAAATCCACTTTCATATCTTGTTGATATTGTTCGGGCTGGAATATTTGGACAAATGACTGATTTTGTAATTATGGAAATGATTTTTCTAATTGTTCTAGCATCTGCCTTGTTTGTTATTGCAACAAAATTACTAACAAAATTAGATTTTTAAAAATAGTATAGCCCAGCCCGGACTCGAACCGAGGTCAAAGGCTCCAAGGGCCCCTATGCTTGCCGCTACACTACTGGGCTTCTAAATTAAAAAACAATTTACCCCTATAATATTATTTTATAATGTTCTCATTGTCTTTAAAAGAACTTGATATGGATCTTCAAACGTAGTAACTATTTTTCTAGCATTTTCTTTTCTTTTCTTTATAATTTGAAGATTATTTAATGACTGAAATACTTCTTTAGAGATTTTCTCTGGATTCTCACTTCTAACAATAATTCTCTTTTTCACCAAAAAATCTTCAATTCTATTTGGTATTGTGTTTAATGATATAGTTGGAATACCTAATAATCCTGCTTCTGCAGTCATAGTTCCTCCTGAACCAATAAAACAATCTGTGTTGTTTAACAATTCTTTTCCATTAACTGGTTTTGAGAAAAGACAAATATCTGAACCAAAAATTTTTCTTAAATTCTCGGTTTGTTCTTTATATCTTGATAAAACAATTTTCTGTTCTTCAGGAAACTTATCTACAATTTTCTTAATAATTTTAATAGTTTTACTCTTTTTTGTAATGTATGCAGCTTCTGATTCTTCAGGACGAATAACAATTATTTTCTTACGATTTATTTTCTTTTGTTTGTTTTTTTGATAATTTTTAATAATTATCCCAGCATCAATTGCTTTGTAACTAATGATGTTTTTACGATTAATACCAAATCCTTCAAAATCGGATTTTGGAATAATCCACGGTGTTAATAATTTTGCAGCATAAGGCAGGGATAATCTCATTACTGCTTCGGCATGTGGTGAATCAGAAAATGCAATATGTGGAATACCTAATCCAAATGCAACTCTAGATGCCTCCGGAGAACAGAAGCTAATTAGTAAATCTGGATTTAATTTCTCAATTTTATTTGTTAATAATTTAGTTCTATCCAAACTTGCAAGTAATTTATTTACATTATTTTTACCTCCATGTTTTCCAATTATGATTGGGTTAATCGAACCAAATTTTCTAATACCGTTTACTTGTTGATATTTTCTAGAAGTAGAAACAATTTTGTGTTGTTTTCGAAGTTTTTGTATAAAATATCCAAAAAACAAGTATTGTTTTGGTGTTAGAATGTCAAACCAGATCTTCAAGTATTAGCACTTCATAGATTACTGCAATAAGTATTTCTTAGTCTTGATATTATAGTCCTTAATGGCAACAAAAGTTGTAATTTATGGATTAAGTACAGAAGGTTACTCTCTTGCATGCCAAATTGCTCTTAATGGAGGAGATGTTCAAATAATTGATGAATCTACTCCATCGGCAATATCGATAAAACAAGATATTGCAAAATCATATCCTTCTGTTCAAGCATTAAAAGACGATGAACCACTACTTGCTATGACATCAATTGATGCCGCAATTTCTAAAGCACAAGTACTAATCTTTGCACCTAGAATTAGGAAAACCGGTCAAGATATCAAAATTGAGATAAATTCAAAATTCAAAGATGCTGTCTCAAACATAAAAAAAGGCTGCAACGTAGTTTATGGATTAGGCACTGGCTTTGGTGGAAATTCTGAAAATATTTCATTATTAGAACATGTTACAGGATTAAAAGTAGGAAAAAATGTCTCATATTTCTATTACCCATTATCGAAAGAAACTACAATAAAATCATACATTGGTTCATCAAATTCAAAAGAAAATGATGTTTTAAAAAAATTATTTACTAATGATAAAAATTTCAATTTTCTATCATTAAGTTCATCAGAATATTTTCATGCTATAGATATTTTAAAACAATTTTCTAGTCAAACAAGTATACTTGAAGTTTGCAAATTTGCAAAGGATTCAGTAACAAAATCTGATTTAAATTCAGAAAAGCTAGGAGAACTTTTTCTAGATGATCTTATTGATGGTTTATTTGATTTAAGATCTCTAAGTAGTTCATTTGAAGGTGCAAGTAGTTTGATGTATCTAATTAATGGAAGTATGAAAGGATTAGACGGATACATTAAACGATTAATTGATGAAACTAGATTAATTTTGAAGAAAAATGAACTAAAAGCAAGCAGGACAAAAATTTTACTTTTATGGAGTTTAGATCAACATGAAATGAAAGGAGAAAAAATTGAAAAACTCCAGGAATTAGAAACCAAACTTAAGGACTACATTGGTGATGTTGAATCAATTAGTCAACCTGTAGATATCTTCCAAAATGACAAAACTACCATTGTAGTTGTTTGTTCAAAACATGATTTTGATTATATGATGAAAAACAACAAAGATGATGAATTAATTATACTCAAAGCTAATCCATTATGTCAATTAATATCACAAAAATAATATGTTCAAAAATTTATAGAACCATAATGTCTGAAAATAAAGAACAAATCAATGAAGAAGACGCTGAATCTGTAGATAATTCAGAAATATTAGATGATGAAACTGTAAAATTAAAAGAAGAAAACTCTGACTTGAAGGACAAATGGCAACGTGCTTTAGCTGATTATCAGAATTTAGAAAGACGAACACAGGTTGAAATTTCTCAACGAGTTTCAAACAAGACTAACAATCTACTTCTAAACTTCATTAATATCTATGATGATTTTATTCGTGCTGAAAATTCTTTATCTAAAGAAAAAATTGATACTTCTGGATTAATTGCAGTAATAAAAAATATGGAAAGTCTTTTAGCTGAAAATAATATTAAACCAATAGATGCAATAGGCGAAATCTTTGATCCACAAATTCATGAAGCAGTTTCAATGGTTGAAGATGATTCACTAGATGATGGAACAATTACTCAAGAGGTATCTAAGGGATACATTTCTGGCAAAGCTATTTTAAAACCATCCAAAGTTATTGTATCAAAGAAAAAAAATTAAAAAATGTGTAAAATATGGCTGAAAAAATAATTGGAATTGATTTAGGAACAAGTAACTCTGCTGCATCTGTTATTCAGGGTGGTAAACCAACCTTGATACCTGCTGCTGAAGGTACAACTGTAGCTGGCAAAGCATTTCCATCTGTTGTAGCATTTTCAAAAGATGGAGATCTACTAGTTGGAGAACCTGCAAGAAGACAAGCAGTAACAAACCCTGATAATACAATTCGTGAGGCAAAACGAAAGATGGGCGAAGATTTCTTGTATAAAATTCAAGGAAAAGAGTACAAACCTCAACAAATCTCTGCATTCATTCTCCAAAAAATTAAACGTGATGCTGAAGCATTTACTGGTGAAACAATTTCCAAAGCAGTAATCACTGTACCTGCATACTTTAACGATAATCAACGACAAGCCACAAAAGATGCTGGTACCATTGCAGGATTAGAAGTTGTAAGAATAATCAATGAACCAACCGCTGCATCACTGGCATTTGGATTAGACAAGGCAAAAGAAGACATGAAAATATTGGTCTTTGATTTTGGTGGCGGTACTCTTGATGTAACAATTATGGAGATGGGCGGTGGTGTATTTGAGGTAATGAGCACCTCTGGTGATACAAAACTAGGCGGTGCAGATATGGATCAAGCCTTGATTGATTTTGTTGTTGATGAATTTAGGAAAAAAGAAGGAATTGATCTTTCAAGTGACAGTACAGCAATAACTAGAATCAAAGAAGGTGCTGAGAAAGCAAAAATTGAATTATCAACTGTAATGGAAACCGATGTTAATCTTCCATTTATTGCACAAGATTCATCTGGTGCAAAAAACCTTGAAGTAAAAATAACAAGGGCAAAACTTGATGATCTAGTAAATCCAATTGTTCAACGATGTAAATCGTCTATAGACAAATCATTAGAAGATGCAAAACTCTCTACCTCTGATATTACAAAAATTGTTTTGATTGGAGGTCCAACACGTATGCCAATTGTCAAAAAATTTGTTAGTGACTCTCTTGGAAAAGAGGCTGAATCTGGTGTTGATCCAATGGAGGCTGTTGCATTTGGTGCTGCAGTTCAAGCAGGAATTATTGCTGGTGATGTAACTAGTGATATTGTTTTACTTGATGTAACACCACTAACTCTAGGAATTGAAACACTAGGTGGCGTCAGAGAACCAATTATTGAAAGAAATACAACCATTCCAACTTCTAAAGATAAAACATTCACAACTGCTGCTGATAGTCAAACTGCAGTTACAATTAATGTTGTTCAAGGTGAACGACCAATGGTTGCAGACAATGTCTCTCTAGGTAGCTTTAATCTAACTGAAATTCCTCCTGCACCAAGAGGTGTACCTCAAATCAATGTTAAATTTGACATAGACGCAAACGGTATCTTGAATGTAACTGCAAAAGATATGGGTACCGGAAAAGACGCTAAAATTACTATTCAATCTACTACAAAAATGTCAGATGATGAAATCAAAAAAATGCAAGAAGATGCTGAAGGTCATGCTGAAGAGGATAAAAAGAAGAAAGAAACAGTTGATGTTAAAAATGAAGCTGAAAGTTTCATCTACACCACTGAAAAATTAGTTAATCAAGATCTTAAAGATAAAATCCCACAAGAAAAGGGAATCCAAATTACTGATGCAATTAAAGAACTAAAAGATTCATTATCGCAAGATACTGAACAAATCAAACAAAAACTAGAAGCACTCAAAGCAATTGTAAATGAAGTAACAACTGAATTGTACAAAAATGCATCTCCTCCACCTGGAGAACAACAATCTGGAGAACAACAATCTGGAGAACAACAATCTGGAGAACAACAATCTGGAGAACAACAATCTTATGCTAATGAACAACAATCTGGTTCCAACGAAGAAAAATCTGATTCAAATTCTGAGCAAAAATCAGAAAACAATTCAAATTAGTTATTATCCTTCAATTAAGGTGATTAATCATGAGTGCAAAACGAGATTATTATGAAGTTATAGGAGTTGATAAATCGGCATCTGCTGACGAAATCAAATCTCAATACCGAAAACTAGCTCTAAAATTTCATCCTGACAGAAACAAATCTCCGGATGCACAAGAACATTTTAAAGAAATTTCTGAGGCATATGCAGTTCTTTCAGATTCAGGAAAACGTGATCTATATGACAAACATGGACATGAGGGTGTAGACGGAAGATATTCTACCGAAGATATCTTTCGAGGTGCAGGCGGTAATTTCAATGATATTTTCAATGATCTATTTGGTGGTCAGGGAAGACGCGGAGGCGGTGGTTTTGGTTCAGTTTTTGAAAATCTATTTGGCGGAGGCGGTGGATTCGGTCGTTCACGTGGAAATGATCTTTTACATGAATGCTACATTACCTTGGAAGATGTATTACATGGAAAACAAATTGAACTTGATCTTCAAAAATTTGTAGATTGTCCAGATTGTAATGGTACTGGATGTAAACCTGGTAGCTCAAAATCAACTTGTAAAGATTGTAATGGACATGGTCAAGTTAGAGTCAGAAGAAATATGGGAGGAATGATATTAGAATCTGCTCAACCATGTGGAAAATGTCAAGGAATGGGACAAACATTTGATGATCCATGTAAAAAATGCCAAAGAGGTAAAGTAAAAGGAACAAAACACCTTTCATTTAATCTTCCATCAGGAATTGACAATGGTGATTATGTAATTCAAGGTGAAGGTGAATCAATTCCAGATGGTGACAATGGTGATCTAGTAGTTCGTGTACGAGTTGAACCTCACAAATTGTATAGACGTGATGGTATTGATCTATATTGTGATGCAAGAATCTCAATGGTTGATGCCACTCTAGGTACTGAAATTGATGTAAAAACACTTGAAAAAACACAAAAATTAAAAATTGAATCTGGAACACAACCAAATTCAATACTAAAAATTAAATCTCAGGGATTACCTAGTCAAAATTCCAATAGACGAGGTGATCTTTTTGTTCATCTTGTAGTAGAAATTCCAAAAAAATTATCAAAACAGCAAAAATCTTTACTAGATGATTTTCAAAATTCAAATTAATTTGTTTTTGATAATGTAATTGAAAGATCGTGTCCTTGCTTTATTTGCTGTTCGTATAGTTTTTTAACAATTTCTCCAATTTTTTGTTCAGAAAAATATTCCTGATTATATCTGCCTAGAATCTCTTTTTTATTATCTAATGTAATTTCCCAATATGGCATAATGCTATTGATTTCTTCTCTCATTTCAATATTTACTGAAAAACGAACTTATTCTGTAAAATCAAAAATTCTCATGTGGTAGTAGCCAGCCTGGTCAACGGAGAAGGTTCAGATCCTTATCTCTTAGGAATTCGAGGGTTAAAATCCTACTTTTCGCATAAACAAATTCACGTATCATTATGAACAACTTTAAAACACTGTAGTTTGCCTATTTTCCATGGCAAAAGTAACCCGTGTTGGTGGTAGAGGTACAACTCGTAGAAAAACTGATACTAGTAAGAAATCAACATTCTCTGGAGATTCTTACAAAGAATATCAAGAAGCCAAAAAGAAAGCAGCCGGTAATCGTAGCGTTTCTACTGGCCGTGGTACCGGAAAAAGAAAATTATCATCAACTCCAACGACAAAAAAAGTATCTACCAAAGGCAGAACACGTACAACTGGTAGAGGTACTGGTAGCAGAAAAACAAAAAGTTAATCCCCTTAACTTATCTATTTTTTCTCCTACTGTTTGTCTAGAATTGTCTGAATTTTATCTTTCAACTTTTGATTGATAATTTTTCCTGATGCCTTTCCTCTAACTTGTTTCATAGCTATTCCCATTAGACTGCTTAATGCACGTAGTTGTTCATCTTTAATTTTATTCCTATTTTTCTGAATTATTTCATCTAAGATCTTATCTAATTCGTTATCAGTTAATTGAGTTATAGATGCTTTTTCTAATGCTTGTAAAGCATTATTTGCTTTTCTAGACATTATCTGTTCAAAAATTATCTCAATTGATTCTTTGTTTATTTTTCCTTGTTTTAATAATCCAAAAATCTCCATAATTTGTTTATCATCTAATAGACTGGAATCTAATCCCTTCCTCTCCAAATTAGTTACAGTTGAACAAAGTATGGATACTACAAAATTTGGTGAATTTTGTTTTTGTGAACAAACTTTTTCAAAAACTTCAAAATATTTTGAATCAAATATCTGTTCTGCAAGTTGTCTGTTTATCTCATATTTTTCTTCTAATTCTTTAATTGATTCTTGCCATGATTTTGGTATGTTAGATCTTGCATTTGTTAATTCTTCATTTGTAACTTTAACTGTTGGGATATCTGTTTCTGGATACATTCTTGATGCACCTGGTCTTGGTCTTAGAAATATAGTATCTCCATTTTGAGTAGCAGCTCTAGTTTCTGCAGGTGGTCCATTCTTTGCAAGTTCTATTCTATTGATTATTGAGTCAATTGCAAAACTAACTGATATTTTTTCTCCTGCAATAATTAAAAATGCATCATCATTTTGAATATCTATTTTTTCTGTTACTCGTTTTATGTCTGTATCTTCAATTCCATAATTTGGTAATTCATCGGAATGAAAAACACCACCAATACCAAAAAATCTCACTAGTTGCCCGATCTCTTTTCCTAATCTTATGCCTGAATATGGCTCAAATCCAAAAAGTCCTTTAAATTTTTTAATTTTAATCACAAAAATTTTATCTTGTTTTTCAATTGATTTTTTTATAATCTTTGAATTACATTCTTGCATAATGTCTGAAATATCAAAAACATCTTCTTTTCTATCAATTTCTGTAAATCCACTTTGATTAATTTTTTCAGAAATTATTTTTAATCCATGTTGTCTTTTTGCTTCAAATTCAATAATTTTCTCTAACTGATCTAATTGTTGAACTCCTTTTACTTCTATTACGCCTCCGCCTTCTACAGAAATATTCACATCCTGTCTAATTGTTCCAATACCGCGCATAACTTTTTTTGTAACTCGTAATAATCTACCTAAAGTTAATGCTATATCTTTTACAAATTTTGGATCTCCTTCAACTGGATCTAATGCAATTTCAATTAATGGAACTCCTAATCTATCTAAACTAAAAAATCTATGATTTCCTTCATCTTTTACTAATTTTCCAGCATCTTCTTCAAGACAAATTGATTGAACACCTACTTTTTTTCCATCTACTTCGATATGTCCTCCTTGTGAAACGAGCATTGTTCTTTGAAATCCAGTTGTGTTTGAACCATCAATTACCGTTTTTCTCATCACATGAATTTCTGAAAAAATCTTTGATTCTAGTGCAGAACTAATCAAAAGTACAATATTTTTGGCATCCATATCTAATGCATGTGGAGGTTCCTCATCTTCTTCAACTAAACAACTACTTTTTGGGTTCGCATAGTATACTATTGTCTTTGATTTAGTACTTTCAAAAAGTGCTGCAGGATCAATTTTTCCTAATTCACTTTTTGCAGCCCTTAATTTTCTTGAAAATTTTCTTGAAAATTCTTCTTCTTCTATTGGTATGCAGTCACAAAATAATTTCTTTTTTGTATCTAATTGTTGGTGAATTTCTAATCCAACTTTTAATCCAATATTTTTTATATCAAATTCAGACATTTTAATCTCAGAATTCCGACGAATAATTTTCCAGCATCATATCTTTAATCTCATTATTGGAGTTGGAATTTCCTAATGCCCACATTGCTTTAACCAATGCCACTTCTGGAATCATATTTTCTAAAGGAATTATGCCCATATCGAGTAAATCTCTTCCACTTTCATAAACTGTCATGCTTACTCGTCCATCAATACATTGTGATGTCATGCCAAGAAACATTCCTTTTTCTTTTGCTTTTTTGATTGAATCATACGTTGTTTTTCCAACATGTCCTAACCCAGTTCCTTCAAAAATTATTGCTTTATACTGTAAATTGATTAATGATTCAATAATTTCTGGATTAAACCCTGGGTGGTATTTCACTAATCCAACTTTTGTATCCAATTTAATTTTTGGATCATAGTTACTCTTACTGAAAAATTCTTTTTTCATATTTTTAAGGATCTTATCTTCGTATACAACAAATGCTGGTTCAGAACCAACTGTTTGAAATGCGCTTCTTTTACTTGTATGATTTTTCCTTACACGTGTTCCTAAATGACAAGCAATTGTATCATCACTTTCATTTTCATGCATAACAACATAAAC
>Ga0208639_1000245_pt1 | contig 42406 bp, 39 predicted proteins | sample ETNtaG_33_FD_185772 | JGI IMG/M metagenome (GOLD analysis project Ga0208639, IMG submission 185772) | Marine microbial and viral communities from oxygen minimum zone, Eastern Pacific Ocean - ETNP201310SV76 (SPAdes) (version 2) | ecosystem: Environmental > Aquatic > Marine > Oceanic ...
TCTCTAGCAACATGGCAAAGTGTCCAAAAATATCTAAGGAATTTATCATCAGCAAATCACCGGAAATCATCATAGAAGTGGGCCCCATGTCGGGCAGGGTATATTTCCATTGGATACAGATTCTAACCTTGGCTAAAATACAACTTAAATCAATACAAACAAAAAGGAAGCTAATAAAGTCATGCGAAAACCATCTGGTGCAGACCCTAGAAAACGTAAAGGACTGATTATAGTTAATACCGGTGAAGGAAAAGGGAAATCAACCGCCGCATTCGGAATGGCCATTAGAGCTGCAGGCAACAAAATGCATGTTTTTATATTGCAATTTATGAAAGGCGTTTGGAAGTCAGGTGAACGAAAGTCATTCGAGCAACTCGCCCCCTACATAGAATTTGATGCCCAGGGCGATGGATTCACATGGGACACTAATAATCCGGAACAGGATCAAAAAACTGCGCGCAAAGCATTCGATATTGTCAAAGAGAAGATGCTGAGCGGAAAATACCAAATGATTATATTGGATGAAATCAATTATGTACTGGAATACGATTTTTTTCCATTAGATGAATTTCTTGAAGCATTACGCAACAAACCCGAAAATATTCATGTCGTCTGCTCTGGAAGAAACGCTCCCAAACCGTTGATAGAACTAGCGGATTTGGTGACTGAAATGCGTTGCATCAAGCATCCGTACAAAGAGCAAAGTATTCCAGCACAAAAGGGAATAGAATTCTAAATGAACTCGATTTCTAGAGGAGAAAAATTTCACAGGCAAATTATTTCCCCAGGTTGGCACGTAGACGTGGCATTGAAGGAATACCCATCGTTTCTTTTACCTTAGGGCACAAAGGAGAGCTGGCAAAATCATCAGGCCATGAAATTATGAATGACGCAGCATTGGAAGCGATTCGCAATGGAGCTTCTTATCCCCATATTCCTGAACCTTTAAATGAGAAATCCATTACCTTTAAACTCTCAATTTCATATATACTGAGTGGGCCATGATTAGACCGATACCATTTATCCCCATTTTTCTGATATCACTCTTGCTGTGGTGGGTGCCCTCAATTGATGCCGAGGTTCTTCAGGTGGACAGTGATTCCGATGGCAAGATGGATCAGTGGCACCACTTGTCGGGCGACAACAAAATCATTAAAGTCGAGTACGACAAAAACGGTGACTATAAAATTGATCAGGTGGATATTTTTGAGCGGAAGGAATTACCTCTTAAGGTTGAATTTGATCGAAACTTTGACGGCATTATGGATCAGCGGCAAGTTTACAATGCAGATGGCACCCTGCAACGAGTGGAAAAAGATTCCCAATTTTCAGGCAAATTAGATCTAAGGGAATATTTTGGAGCCGATAACCAGGTTACAAGTGTCGAAATTGACGTCAATCATAATGGCTCGATTGACCGATGGGAAATATTGATAAGACAGAATCTCTCAAAGAAACCCGCTTTAACACCAGTGGCAATGGAAAACCCGACCAGTTTCAATATTTCACAGGTTCCACACAATTAAAAAAAGTGGAATTCGATACTAATGGGAATGAAAAAATAGATCGTTGGGAGTTTTTTGATTCACTGGGCCACCTTGAGCGAGTGGAACTTGACAACAACCATGATGGTAAAATAGATATTGTAAAAAAAAGTGACTGGAGAATTTAATGGAAGTTAGAATTACTGGAGCGGTGCTTTTAGCAACCGCTTTTTTATTTATTAGCTCTTGTACGCCGAAACCCACAGTAAAAGTCCCTGCCGAATTTGAGGTCGGTCAAAACTATTTCCACAAAGTCTGTGCCAGCTGCCATGGAGCCGATGCGTTGGGCAAGCAAACTAAAGCACCAAGACTGATTGATGTTGAGTATCTGCCTGCTAACTTTTCCGATGAAGAAATTCGTCAACAAATTATTGAAGGCTCCGATAAAATGCCTTCACAGCAAAATAAAATTTCTAACGCAGAGATCGGGGAAGTCATCAAGTACCTCCGTTATTCTCAAGTGGCCGCAGAGCTTGTCGTTGAAGAGGATGATCCTGATGATGACGAAGCATAATTTTTATCAGCAAAAAGAAAGCGTTTGGGTGAAAGCACCGGTGCGGCTTTGGCAATCCACATGATAGAAGCAGGAGTTAAAATTTATTCCGAGATGGCGTGCTTTACCAAAGCCAGAGTCTCTGGCAAAACGTCTTCATACAAGTTTTAGTAATTTATTAACATCATCATAAACGTTGACAGTTTTGGCCTTTTTGGCTAGATTGATCGGCTTTATAAGTATTTTCCCCATTTGACCAGCAACCATTTCGATGGAGTAACTCATTATGTCCGGTAGCGAAAGTTATGTTCAAAACATGTTTGCCAACCGTCTTGGCGGAAATAATTTTGGCAAAGATACAAAAATATATAAGTTCGAAAAAATAAAACGCGCCAAACGCGCGGCAATGGAAGCGAATCCTGACAAAGAACTTTTTGATCTGGGTGTAGGTGAGCCTGATGAAATGGCTTTCCCCGAAGTAATCAAAACACTCCAGCAGGAAGCGGAAAAACCGGAAAACAGAGGATACACAGATAACGGAATTCAGGACTTTAAAGACGCCGCTATAAAATACATGGAAAACGTTTTTGGCGTTAAAGGTCTGGACCCCGATAAACATGTAAACCATACCATAGGTTCCAAGCCGGGCCTGGCCATGTTGCCATCAATCTTCATCAATCCTGGAGATATTACATTAATGACTGTCCCGGGCTACCCAGTAATGGGAACTCATACACAATATCTGGGTGGAGAGGTAGTTAACCTGCCGCTCACCAAGGAAAATAAATTTCTGCCCGATCTAAAATCTATTTCTCAGAATATTGCCAAACAAACCAAACTGCTTTACATCAATTACCCCAACAATCCAACAGGAGCAAATGCTACTTCTGCATTTTATGAAGAAGTTGTTGAATTTGCCAAAGCCAACGATGTTGTAGTTGTTCAGGATGCCGCATATGCGGCACTGACCTTCGCCGACAAACCCACCAGCTTTTTATCCACTCCCGGAGCGATGGATGTGGGCGTTGAACTTCACTCACTATCAAAATCCTATAATATGACAGGATGGAGGATCGCTTTCGTTGTCGGAAACGAATTAGTGGTGAAAGGTCTCGCACATGTTAAGGACAATATAGATTCTGGTCAGTTTGCGGCTATCCAAAAAGCAGGGGTACATGCCCTAGAGCATCCTGAAATCACTGAAAAAATCCTTGAAAAATATCGCCGCAGGTTGACCCTGCTGGTAGATGCTCTAAACACCGTTGGATTTGACGCGGCCATGTCTGGCGGCTCGTTCTTTCTCTATGTGCAAGCGCCAAAAGGAATCAAGGGGGGACAACGGTTTAATTCAGGAGAAGATTTCTCGCAATACCTGATCAAAGAAATGATGATCTCCACTGTCCCTTGGGATGATGTTGGAAATTTCATCCGATTTTCAGCAACCTTTGCCGCCAAAGGGCCGGAAGAAGAAAAACGAATTATCAATGAAATCAAAAGTCGCTTATCATCAGTAGAGTTCGAATTTTAACCGTATTATATTTTATAGAGGAATCTTTTTGTAAATGATTCAATCATAAACATACATTTGGAAGGCCCATTTGAGCAGAAAGAAGCATTAAAAAAAGGACGTAACAGGTTACGTACTTTACCAGATTTGCGGCACACACCCTGTATACGGCTCGGACCTTCCTCTCTACATAGAAAAAACCAATAACTTCTCCAGTGTCAAACTGGACTCCATAAAAAAGCTACTCGTTATAGCCAACCACCCACTGTACAATACAAAGTACAAAAATGAAGAAACAGTAGGTATTCCGTATGACATGCGCATTTTTAACACGGGGCAGATGGGACGCATCCTTCCCGAAATAAGCGGAACTTATTTTTTAAACCGCTGGCATCCTTCTTTATCAAGCTACCTATTTCGATGACCTATAAGGCATACATTGGGATCGGATCTAACCTTCCCTCTCCTGATAAAAACTGCGTAGAAGCAATTGTAAGGATATCAGCGCTTCGCGATGTAACGATTATCGCCAAGTCATCACTATATAAGACAGAACCCCTGGGCCATATAGATCAGGACTGGTTTGTCAATGCCGCGATTAAAATCGAAACCCTGTTGAATCCGCAAGAACTGCTATCGGCTTTATTAAAGATAGAAAGTGAAATGGGCAGAATTCGTAAGGAAAAGTGGGGGCCTCGTCTGATTGACCTCGACTTGCTATTCTACGATGACCTGATTTTGAATCAGGAACGCATGACCTTGCCTCACCCTGAAATTCACAAGCGAAAGTTCGTTCTGGCTCCCATGAATGAAATAGCAGAAAATCATATCCATCCCACCTTGAAAAAAACAATGAAAACCCTGCTACAAGAAATAACAGGTGACTCTGTCGTTGAAATAATCAGCAATTAACCTGGTTCGTCAAGGTTAACAGTTTCCACCGCATCCATGGCACGAGCCATGAGATCCTCCCAAGGAAAACATTTTTCATCAGCCTCCAGCTCGTGTGTCTTACTGCGGGTGGCTGGGTGGTCGGGCATAAAAACGGAACAGCAATCGGGTTGCGGCTCTATACTTATATCGTATGTGCCAATCAATTTTGCCTGAGCAATTATTTCCTGTTTATTCATTCCTATCAAAGGACGAAATACGCTCATCGAAACAACGCAAGACACCGCTGCTAGATTTTCCAGTGTCTGGGATGCCACCTGCCCCAATGATTCACCCGTAACTAATCCCTGGCAATTTTTTGATTCAGCCAAAGCGCAAGCGATGCGATACATCATCCTGCGGTACAACACTACCCGGTTCGCATCACTGCAGTAATCCCGGATAGCCACCTGAATATCCTGAAATGGAATAACGTAAAGTTTCCCACCCCCCTGATACCGGTTGAGGATATGCGCCAAACGAACAACCTTATCGTATCCACCGCGACCAAGAAAGGTACGGTTATCAAAAAAAACAGAATGAACGCGGCACCCTCTGGCAATAAGCTTTAATGTTGAAACCGGGCTGTCAATTCCCCCCGAAAGAAGGCTGAGAACCTGACCGGAGCTACCGACAGGGAGCCCACGAAGTCCTGGAACACGATTATCAAAAACCAAAGTCTCCTGTGGACCAATCTCAATTTCAAGAACAAATTCGGCTCTCTTGATGTCAACGGAAAGTCCTTGATAAGAAAGCGCTCCCATAATGCGCGACCCCACTTCGAAATCAATTTCCGTCGAAGTAGAAGGAAATAACTTATTAGAACGTCGTGTCCTGACACAAAATTTTAGTTGTCCCAGATTATCCAGCTTAGGCCGAATCAAGCCGATGCCCCACTCAGCCATTCTATCGAAATCCGGTTCCATGGAAACACCAATACTGATAGAAGCAATCCCAGGGACAAAAGTTAACCGCCGAACACATTCGTCTGCGTTCTTCCTGTCCACGCGCCCTAATATACGTCCATGAACTTTCTCAATACGGACACCCTCAATCTCCTTTAGCGCATACCGGATATTCCGGGCCAGTCGATTCTCAAAATATTTTCTATTTTTTCCCTTAAGGCCTATCTCATCGTATCGGATAAGAAGAGTTCTGGATTCTTTCATTTCTCTTTGCCTTTAAAGGTTGAGTATAAATTTTCATAAGCGACTGCAAATTCTTTCAAGAACATATCAACTTGATCAATTGTATTATTAATGGAAAAAGAAACACGCAAACTGCAACGAGCCTCTTCATCAGATAAACCTATTCCTTTTAGAATTTGAGAAGGCTCCTTCGAATTTGCGCTACAGGCGCTACCCAACCCCACATAAATTTGTTTTTCTTCAAGGTGATGCAAAAGAACCTCCCCTTCTACGGGAGGAAAACTAAAATTGACGATAGACGGTGATTGGAGAGTCATGTCATCGACATCCAATGAATTAAAACGAATATTAAGCTCTGGAATACGTCCAGCCAAATCACTCAAACCCTGTATCAAACGCTGATTAAGACCACGCAAATGATTTTGGGTTTCATCAATTCGTTCAGCAACAATTTTAACGGCTACCGACATCGCGCGAATCAATGGAACAGGAAGAGTACCAGACCGTATACCATCTTGCTGACCTCCGCCATGAATACAAGGCTCGATAGATAGTTTTGATTCATAGACTAAAAAGCCAACCCCCTTGGGCCCATGAAATTTATGCGCGGAGACAGAATAACCGGCAAGCCCGCCCCAATATTCACCAGGAATCTTTAACTTACCGACCGCCTGCACCCCGTCCATAAACAGTCGGGTGTCGGGAGAGCTTTGACGCAAAGCATCATAAACCTGAACAGGATCATTAACCGTCCCCAACTCATTATTAACATGGGAAAGACACAACAACCGGCACCGGTTATCAGATAATGCCGAAACACCTTGCAAATTAAAACGGCCTTCAGTTTGAAAACCCAGAAGAGTGAGTGGGTCATTGCCGAAAGACCTGAGATACTCCAGTGTCGCCCTGACACTGGGATGTTCCAAACCCAGACACGCCACTTTCTTATCAGGAAAACAGCGTCCTTTAATAAAAAGGTTATTGGCCTCACTGCCGCCACTGGTAAACACTATTTTGTGGGTGGAGGAAATATTCAAAGCACGGGCAATATCTTCCCTTGCCTGCTCAACTTTCCTACGAGCATCGAGGCCTATAGAATAGACGGTTCCCGGATTCGCAAAATCAGAATCCATAGAATCTGCCAGAACATCCATCACTTGGGGAAACATGGGAGTGGTTGCGGCATTGTCGAGATAAATCATAATATAAATACAAACCGCAATTGAGTATCAGCCTTGATATGGGTCCATGAGATCATGCTCTATGTCCAATTGATCCAGAATGCGTGCAACGACAAAATCGACAAGATCATCAAAGGTTTTCTGTCCGGAATAGAATCCAGGAGAAGCAGGCAAAACCACAGCGCCAGCTTGATCAAGAGCCAAAATATTTTTTAAATGAATGGTACTAAAAGGTGTCTCTCTGGGGACAACGATCATTTTACGTTTTTCCTTTAAAATCACATCGGCGGCCCTCTCTACCAGTGTCGATGAAATTCCTGAAGCAATTCTCCCTATCGTCCCCATACTTGCGGGAACCACCACCATACCATCAGTACGAAACGAACCACTGGCAATAGAGGAATTAATCTTCGAATTTTTATAGAGAGTCACATTATCACCAGAAAAATAAGAGCTATCTAAATCCAATTCAAGCTTGAGCAGTTCGGCTCCTCTTTCAGAAATCACCACATGCAACTCAGCGTGATTTTTCAGCACATCAAACAATCGCCTTGCATAGCAAACGCCACTGGCCCCTGTAACACCCAAAATAAATCGTTTCATTTTATATTCCCGTCAACTCATTAATATCCCCGCATAATTGAGCATGAATATCTTCAATCGTAGAATTACTATTTATCTTTTTAATATGGACACCCTGAAATGAACTAAAAATTTCCTGAACCTTTACGAGATACTCCAGTTTTTCAAAAGAACTATAGCCATCGCGTGAACTTTCAATTCGTTTCAAACATTGTTCAGGTGGCGCAATAAAAATGTAAGCCCGGTCAGGGATTGGTGCGAATTCAATATTATCACGAAGAATACTGTCAGAATCCAGCCCCAACGCGCCCTGATATGCGGCCGTGGAATAATAGTATCTATCCAGCAGAACGACTTTATTATCGTTTAAGGCTGGCAAAATGTTTTTTTCAACATCCTCCCGTCGATCTTCAAGGAACCAGAAAAGTTCCTCTTCGCGGCTGACATCGCCTCGCCCTTCTGATAAAATTTCCCTGATTTTCTGGCCCCAGACCCCGTCCGTCGGCTCTCTCAGACGGACAACAGGAACCCTCTTACCAATTAAATATTCTTCCATCTTCCGACACTGAGTGCTTTTTCCAGTGCCATCAATCCCTTCAAAAACAATCAACTGACCACGTTCGGGCACAAAGTATCTCCATCAAACGATATTTCAAAAAAGGTTATACTACATTATTCCCACAACCAATGTAAAATAAACCATATGCAAATATTCCACCTGAAACTCACAACATAATTTGTGTCGTAGAGACAAGAAACATGAAGTTTTACCCAAAAACATTAATTATTTTTATCGCGAAACATCTATTTATATTCTGTTTGCCAATTTCAGCCTTAGCAATAGAATCAAGTACACCTTTCCTGACTCAAGGTGAAAAGGACTGGCTGGCCGCCCATCCGGTAATAAAAATAGCACCCGACCCAGATTTCCTCCCTGTGGAGCATATCGATAAAAATGGTAACTACCTGGGTGTGGAGTTGTGAAAAATGATTCCCATTTTTGCACAGGCTCCACGGGTTCTACAACAACTTCTTTTCAGACTTGAACTATAGAACCTGGAGTCAACATCGATGGTTTTTTCTGATTCAGTCTCCTTAATTCTGCCATCATTTTGCGTTTTATAATATCTCTTGCGATTAATATTTCCTTCTGCCGTCCGTGACTACTTTCTCATTCGATACTTTCTTCTTCATAACTACCTCCTTCTTAAGGAAAGTTTAACAGAAAGTATCTCTTAAGTTTTGACTCAATTGGTCCAGGTTTTGTTGACAGCGAACACTAAAGATTTGATATTTTTTATGCCCGACAATACCTGCAGGTTGAAATTAGAATGATTTTGTACAATAATAATGCATGTTCCCGATAAGCTTTTTTAATTGAGTTAGTTGCAAAAACTAATGTCTCGAGATCCCCTCCAAAAGGCAACGGATTACAATATAATGGGTAGTTTTTGAGTGAAAAAATACTTTAAAGTTCTGGGATGGATCTTTCTAGGAATTTTCCTCCAGTTTAAGTTCAGCGTACTATACGGAATTGTCTTTCTGGAAAATCTAAACTTCCACGAACGCGCTTATTACGTCAAAATAAAACTGGTTCCAGTCAGTCAGGATGCTCACCTGTTGAATGTTAAGACCGTTGTTCACCACTCCCTGGGCCCTGACTATTTCGCCAATGTCTATATTCCGAAATCTTTTAAGGTGATCAACAAAGAAACCTATGAGGGGACTGAAAAAATAAAGGGATACTCAGCGTATAAAATGAATATGAAAAGAAAGTACCGGGATGTACTGAGTTCCGAGGACTTTGTCATTACGGCCACTGTTCCCGGCGATAAAGTTAACAACGCACCTATTCTCATTCACTTTGAGAATATGAACCAGCGCCTCCATACGGACAAAACTTATACATTGTCCAGCATGGAAAATAAAATCCAGTTGCTGGGGCCTGAGAGAGCTGAAGCAACTTATCCGCAACAACTGGGAATGTAGTGTCTCTCCCGTATTAGCCCGAAGCCACCCAGATGAGAACTCAATTTCGCGAATTTAAAGACTACTACAAGGTCCTTGGCATCTCCGATGCCGCTGTCGAAAAGGATATCAAAAAGGCCTATCGAAAACTTGCGCTCGAACATCACCCCGATCACAATAAGAATGCCCCTGATAGCGAAGAAAAGTTCAAGCAAATCACCGAAGCCTATGGAGTCCTCATAGACCCTCTCAAGCGGAGTCAGTATGATCGCTTCCGAACTGACTATCTTGCGGGAAGAACTGATGAGTCTTCACAGTTTGGATATTCACAGCAGGATATATTCGAAGAGATGTTCCGTAACGGATTCGGCAAAGATATTTTTGAAGAATTAAATAGAGAGTTCTCGCGATCGGGATTTCGATCTGGCAACGCATTTTTTAAAACAACATTACTGGGGGGAGCTTTGGGGGGAATAGTACGTGTCCTGGGAATGATTCCTGGCCCCATTGGCAGAGTTGGACAAGGACTTCGGCTGGCACACATCGTTGGAACATCCTTGTTTGCCATGAAAAAAATGCACGATGCCAAATCTACCGGCAGAACAGGAGTGGGCAGCTCAAATAAGGAACCTGACATTATAGGTTCTGTTAAAAAAATATTCACAGGTCACCAGACTGCAAGCGTAACGGATCCTCTTGATTTTACTCTTGCCATGACCATTCCCCCGGCGGAAGCCCTTGCCGGGACAAATAAAAAGGTATCTTATGAGGTCGACGGCAATTCGGAGCAATTGATTATTCGCATACCAAAGAATTTTTCGGATGGCGGCAAGCTCCGAATAAAAGAAAAGGGACATCTTAAAAACGGAAAACGTGGCGACCTGATACTCCAGATAAAAGTGAGCTCTTGAAAAGTTTCCACACTCCTCGCACCCAACTTATCTCAAACCCAAACATGAACCTCTCAATCAGGATTTCAAGATGAAGAGAGAAGAGATCATCCTATTCTGGCGTCGATTCTTCACGGATCTTTTAACAGGAACTTTAATTAATCTTATTTTGTTTTGTGCCTTGTGCTTGGCTCTTGGCATGGCTGGATTATACGCATTGGATGCCATCTTCCTTGAAGAGCTGGAGTGGAATAAGTGGCTGGAAGGTTTGATTTTCACACTGGCATTTGGCTGGTACGCGATACTTGGAATTATTCACGGTATCGGCGCTTGTGCGATTCATACTGCAGGAAGAAAACTGGCGGAAGCTATGACTGGAATCCATGGTTTACTCGATCTGATCACTAAAGGACTGGTAGAAAAAATTCCACGCATCAACAAAAATATACCCCGAGAGCAACTGGAAGAAACTTTTGACGGAATAGGAAAAAATTTCCTAACGCAGTTGAGGCTTAAAAAAGGTGTTACCGCACTTTTTGCGTGGCTGGTGTATGGGGCTATTCTCAAAGGCCTTAAGTTTTTCTTTCTGGATGATGTGGTTGAAGAGCTGGCTAAAAAGGAATCTGGAGACATTACCTCCGTTGACGTAGAACACGCCGTTCGGCGGGTTGGCGTCGAGGTGATCATATCCCCCATTCTCGATAATTTTATTCTACTGCAAATCCTAAACGTGATTGCCCTCCTCTTTACCTTTGGTCTCCCACTGGGAGCCCTCTACTTACTGTGACAAAATGGATAAAATCCTTACCGGACTGGTGGGCTACACCGTTTATCATTTTGGTAGCGAGGAGAAATTGTTCGAGAAACATGGCTATCCAGAAACCCGGGAACACATTGAAAAGCTTAAGAAACTGGTGGGACAGGTTTTTGACTTTTATGAAAGTTTTAAAAAAAGCGATGCCGAGGTGAACTTCGACCTGATGGAGTTCCTCAAGGACTGGTTGAACAACCGTATTAAAGGAACGGATAAAAAGTACGGTGCGTTCTTCAACTTCAAGGGAGTGAATTAGGGTAGTTCTCTGTTCGTCAGGCCAGTGTTTCCAAGCGGGACTTTATATCATCTTTCTGATGATGTCCGAGGTAGAGAAGTCCATCGGACAATGAATAATTATCGGGAAAAGTCATGACTTCGCGGTTAATTTTTTCCTGCAACTCGCGGTACAGCTTTTCCGCCTCGTCAAAGCTGAGACCAATACTGCCCTTATAGGAATACCCCAGGCCGAGGTCATGGCCCGGCGGAATCTGCAACTCGCTTATCCCCCACTCAGATGGATTACTTTCAATGGGAGTCCCCTTCTCCAGATCAAACTGAGAAATGATGCAGGAGAATCCGGGCGAATCGAGCAACCTGCGGTTGTTGACCACGAAATCAACCGACTCCCTGGCTTCCGCTTCAGTCTCTGTTGGGAAGCCGGTAATAAGGTAGAAGTGCATGGCGATGCCTATGCGAAGACACTCCTCCACCGTTTTGTCAATCACCTCAACATCAACACCCTTTTTCATGGCGTCCAACACTCGCTGACTGTAAGACTCAAGGCCAAAAATCAACTTCCTCAATCCAGATTGATACAAAAGCTCCATCCGGTTTTCAGTCAGCAGACTTTTTTCAAACTTCAACTCACCCGTCCACTGGATATCAAGTTTTGCCTCGACAATTTTAGACGCAAAAGTACGCATGAAATTGATCGGAAGCGCTTCATCGGTAAAAAAGAAATAATTGCAATCGTATTTCTCCTTCAGGTTGCGCACATCATCAACCACATTCTCTGCGTAGCGCACATGGAAATCCATGTGATCGAAAGGAATGGAGCAAAACGCGCATCTTTCCCAGTAACATCCACGCGACCCCATGAGCGGCAGGCATCGCTCAGGAGAAAGATACAAGTCGAAAGGCATACCGTCAAAATCGGGTGTCGGCAGTTTATTCAAATCTTCTTTGGCAAAAGGACGGTTTACCACCACCTTACCTTTATCTTCCCATACGAGGTTAGGGATTTTCGACAAGTCGCCTCCCCCTCTGTACTCCTGCACCAGCTTCAATAGAGGGGTTTCGCCTTCATGAACGATAATGCTATCCAAAAACTGAAACACAGGAGACCCGTCACGCTCTATCCGATCCACCAGCTTGGTAAACACACTGCCGCCAACGGTGATATGAATGTCGGGAGCATACTGCTTAACCAGATACGCAAGGGTGAGCCCTGGTATTATCTGTTCGACCGAGGTGATCGACACACCAAGGATATCTATATCTTCCTTTAGAATGGATGGAAGGTAATGTTCCTTATAAATATCGTAGAAAAAATTTTCATTTGGATTTTTGAACGACTCGAAAATTTCCTGCGTCGAATACGGTGAATAACGCAACTGACTCCCGATAACTGTGAGTTGGGAAGGATAATAGGGCGCCAGAATATTATCAAGCCACACATCAATAATCTTAAGGCTCTCCATATAACGATCAAGATCGTAGAAATCTTCACAACGCAGAGAATCCTTCGCCGCATCAATTTCATATTTGAGCGCAGGAATCGCCTCCTCCGCTTCTCGCAGTTTTGCATACTTTTCCTGTTCAAACTGGGAGTGCCTGGGTTTCGATCCCAATTCATTCAACTCATTGATGATTCGCTCATAAAGCGGTTTGGTCTTTTCCCAGGTGCAAAGATGATCAAGCAATTCAATAGCAAGGTCTCTTTGTTTCACATCATAAATACCATGCATATGCAGGTACCCTTTGAGACTGGGCAGGCTCAGGTATGGCTGAGATGGGTGCCACGATGAGGGAAAAACTAAATAAACCATAATCTTATTTAATATATCCGCTAAAAACGGAATCGTTTACGAAATACGCTCGACTTTAAAAGGTTCCTCTTTAAAAATCCCTCTTAAGGTTTAGGAGCCATAAAGACCAGCATCACCAATTTATCCTGTGTATGATTGAGCACCCCATGGTCTTCTCCTGCCGGGGCTATCGTAATTTCATCAGGGCCCAGCTCTTTTTCTTCGGACCCAACCGTCACCAGTCCTCTCCCCTTGAGGACATAGTAGATTTTGTCGGACTCGCCATGCGAATGCACTTTCTGCGACTGCCCCGGTTCAAAGCAATATATATCACAGAAGAAATTATCCGTATCAAAAAGCCCGACTTTCTTTAATTTTTCCGGATTAAACTCAACAACATCACCAAGCTTCACAATTTTCATAATTATCGCTCAAAAAATAATTAAAGAAATTTTCCTATTGCTTCAGTGCCCCGATAAAAATAATTATATGTGTAAAAGATCTGACACATTTTCACAAGCCAAAGGGAGATTCAACCGTTTATTTCATAGGGTTATAGGATTCTACCACAGATCAGAAAGACGACCAATGAAATTGAACCATAAACATGATCCGAAAAAATCAGACGTATTGACTTCCAAGGCAATATCCTCTATTTTTATTTAAAATCTTAAAATTCGGTCATGAGAGAAACAGTCGTCGCATGCGGAATGACATGCAGAAATGACGAAAACTCATTGAGTGATATCCATTAAAACAGGATAACGGGACGTGGCGCAGTCTGGTAGCGCACTCGGCTGGGGGTCGAGTGGTCGGAGGTTCAAATCCTCTCGTCCCGACCATTTTTGAGATTTGCCCCCCCTTGATCCTTCATAATGAAATGGAAAAATGCACGCTCCCCCACCAACTGATGACATCTTATGATATCCTCGCCATTTCTGAGAAAGATGTCACTTCTATTAAAGAAAAAACTGAAGGGGTTTTTGACACCACTGTTGCTTCTTTTCTTCACTAATTCGCCACAACAGACAAACCACTGAAACTCCTCCATGACATGGGATAATTCGTTGCTGGATTGAGAAACATACTGGAAGGGGTGTGGTTAGAGATCAAGGACGTAAGCCCTGAGGAGCTTGAAATATGATGGTGGTAATGCTCATGGTATCTGAGCCAGTCAACCGATACTTGACGTTGGTCGCCTTAACCTGCCAAGAGACTTAAATTGATACTGGCCTTCATCTGGCCCCTAAAACAAATGCGGAACCCACATGCCACACAAAAGAAAAAAGAACCACCAGAATCCCAAAAACCATCAGCCGCCTGTTGATTTTTTCCCGCCGCCTATCCTCTTTAGGTCTTTCAGGTTCAGCATCCGCCATTCATCAAGCCTTTAAAATTACACTAGAGACTTCTATTGTAAAGGTCCTAATTATACTAACCTTAGAATCAAATATGTCAAATGGAGTATCCTCCGGCAAAATAAGCATTCTACTAAAAATATTTTAATTGCTCATTATTCAGCATCAGGGCAAAATAGCTGTAGGAATGAATAAATTTGTATCTCCAGAGACAAGTTAATCCGGGGAAAAATGAAAATACTCAAATTTATCATTTGGCTTACTATAGTTTTCTCTGCAGGGTGCTCACAAAGACATTATATTGCCATAAATCCTCATGTTCCGGTGACCCCGCATAATTTTAGTAAACCCAAGCCTGTCGGACTGAAAGTGATCGATGCCCGTTCGGGAAACAAAATTGCCCAATGGCGCGGTGATTTTTATATCCGGAAATTCACTGTCAGCCCCGATTCAGACATCACAGACGTGATGCGTCAAAAAATTAGTGAAGGATTATTTCGAATCGGGTTTCAACCAAAAAGGATGGAGAAGGTGCCCACCAAAACCCTCCGGGTTGAAATTGTCCAGCTGAAAAGCAGGTACAAACAAAACCTCCCTGTCATGAGTGTCAAAATTCAATCGATTTTGCGGGCACGCTGTAAAAATGAGGGGAAAAGCTATACAGGAACCTATAGCGATAAAAAAGAGTTAAATTCAGCTCCTGCAAGCACATTTCCCAACGAAAATCTAATCAATGACTCCCTGTCAGATACATTGAGAAAAATGTTTAAAGACAAAAAGTTAATTTCCTGCCTTGCCGAATAATCTGGCAAAAAGTAAATCCACACGTGTCAATTAATATTTGCCTTCCCTTCGGATTTATAGTTAAATCCCCTCAGGCCATCAGTATATTTTCAGGACGTAGAGCTTGGGGGTTTCCATAGGGAAACCTGTTTATTAGAGCCTTGTTCCCGGAAAACTCAACACATCCACATCGACCCCCCCCTTGTGTGAATACCTGAAATAAGGGTGTGCTTTCATGCACTCGAGGTCTGCCTGATCGCCAGTAATTGGGGTAGAAGTGGCCATGAAAAAAAGGATATCTGATTTTCGTGAAATATTGATATCTCCATGGCCTGATTTTCAGATCGTTTTATAGTCTCCGTTTTCTACTCATAAAGAGTACCATTCATCTTTAGTTCATATTTAGTTCATACATTGGGAGGGGAGGGGCATGGAGCAAGATATTGTTTCGTTGACAAACAGTGGTGACGTTCTTTTTATGATGCTTGGAGCGGTTATGGTTTTCGCCATGCATGGCGGATTTGCATTTCTGGAAGTAGGAACCGTCCGCAAAAAAAACCAGGTAAACGCGTTGGTCAAAATTCTGGTGGACTTTTCTATTTCCACCATCATCTACTTTTCAATCGGATATGCCATTGCTTATGGAGTTTACTTTTTACAGCCGGCAAAAGCGCTTGTAGGTAGCAACCAGGGCTATGAACTTGTTCACTTTTTCTTTTTGCTGACATTTGCCGCCGCAATCCCGGCTATCATTTCAGGCGGAATTGCCGAACGTTCTAAATTCTGGACCCAGGCCTTGGCCGCCGCTATTTTCGTGGCCATCATATATCCGCTATTTGAGGGCATGGTGTGGGGACAAATTAGTTTTCTTGGACAAGACGATTCATGGCTTGCTGGATTGACAGGTGGAGTAGCATTCCATGACTATGCAGGATCAGTAGTCGTTCACTCCATGGGCGGCTGGATCGCTCTCGTTGGTGTCTATATTCTTGGCCCTCGATTGGGGCGTTGGGATTCTCAGGGAAAGAGTCGCCCCATCCCTATCAGCAACGTTCCTTTTCTAGCATTGGGAAGCTGGATGCTCTGTATTGGCTGGTTCGGATTCAACGTAATGTCAGCCGCCACCATGAATGGTATCACCGGTTTGGTCGCCGTTAACTCACTAATGGCTATGGTCGGAGGAGTTCTGACTGCCCTGATCGCTTCCAAAAACGACCCAGGATTCATTCACAACGGAGCACTGGCTGGATTAGTCGCCATTTGCGCCGGATCAGATAAAGTCCATCCTCTTGGCGCGTTAATCATAGGGGGCCTGGCTGGCTTCATATTCGTTAAAGGTTTTACCTGGGAACAGGAAAAACTGAAGATAGATGATGTCCTTGGAGTATGGCCACTTCATGGGATTTGTGGTTCCTGGGGCGGCATCGCGTGCGGCATTTTCGGGCAGGAAGCCCTTGGTGGCATGGGAGGAGTCAGCCTTATGGCCCAAACCGTTGGTTCGGTTATAGCAATTGTGATAGCCGTTGTTTCAGGGTTTGCCGTATATAAAATACTGGATTCTCTTTTTGGAATTCGATTAGAAGCCGAAGAGGAAATGAAAGGGTCTGATCTCACAGTTCACAATCTGGAGGCCTACCCTGAGGAAATCGCTTCCCGGTTTGGTTAGTTTCAAAATTAGCATTTCGGGAGATAGCCCCTTTCTCACTAAACCCTTTTTAACTGGCACAAAATGCTAACCACCGGAAGAAGGGCCAAAGGGATTTAAGTGGTGGCTTGAGCGCGGAAAACTATATCACCATCACTGGCACCTCCCGCGCTACCGCGACCAGGGATTTGCAGGATTTGGTAAAAAAGAAAGCCCTGACCAAAACAAGCGAGTTCAAGGGTACGCGGTATTGTCTAAAAATAAGATCAAAAGAATGACGTTTTGTTTTCAGCTACTATTTCATACGAAATCCCCCCAACCTCGTGGTGACCGCACGAACGTATTTTGAGTCTTCTGGCATATTCTAAGGCTCTATGGTATTTACCGCCCCTCCCCCTGCTGTTTTCCTCTTATACCCGATACAATAGCCCTAAAACCTACGACCATAGTTTCCTTAGTTTACAAGGGTTTATCTGAGTATAGCTGGATACAGGTTATCTTTAAACAAATCAGTTGACAGTAAAACGATCTACCTTATATACTTCGACCTCCAACCTTCCCAAAGTAGCGCTGAGGGTTTAAGTTTTCGATAGTTAAGAGATTTTATAGTTCTCAGGCTTACCTCCTGCGATGGATAAAATATAATCGAAGAGGGTTGGAATATCCTTTTAATCAAGGAGCTTTATTGATTATGGAAACCAAAGAAACCGAAGTCACTGATCAGGAAACTGCCGAGGAGGAAGAAATAGACTTGGCACCGGTGCATGAGATACTGGACAGCTTTCCCAGCAAGAGCCGACGGTACATGATTCCCATGTTACAAAAAATCCAGGGAGTCTATCGGTATCTGCCTGACAAAGCGATCCGGCTTTTGATGGAGGCGCTGGAAGTCACTCGAGCCGAGGTGTATGGGGTGATTTCTTTTTACCCGCAACTGCTCACTACCGAGCCAGGAAAATACATTATCAAACTCTGCTATGGAACCGCTTGTTTTGTCAAGGGTGCACCGGCCATCGAAGAAAAAATTCATGAACGTTACCACATACGGGCGGGAGGAACGGATGACACCAAGCTATTCACTCTACAAACCGCTTCCTGTCTGGGCAACTGCGGCGCCGCGCCTATGGCCCTCATCGGTGATGATACTCATGGAACGATCGATCCTGAAGCTACTCTGGAGTTGCTTGGCGCATATAAATTGGAAGACGAATCTGAGGAACCGGCCGAGGAGACTACCAGCGAATGAGTACTGTCGTAAGGAAGACTGTTAACTTTAAGATCAACGGTAAAGACGCTTCCGCACCGGAAGGTACCGTAATAATAGAAGCCGCGAAACAACACGGTGTTGAGGTCACCAACCTCTGCTATAACAGGAAACTCAAACCTTTCGCCGCTTGCCGTACCTGCATGGTGGACGTCCGCTCGGCGGATGGAAACAAGGAACTGGTTTATTCCTGCACCCATCCTGTGGCAGAGGGCATAGAAGTTTTTACCGACACTGAAGAAACGGACCGCTATAACGGCGCTTGCCTGGAGATGTTGCTGGTAGAACATCCGCTGGACTGTCCTATATGTGACAAATCCGGGGTATGTCCACTACAAGACAACACAGAAGCTTTGCAAATGTCCAATGGACGGTTTGAAATTCAGCGTCGCAATGAACCCAGCGACAAATCGAATCCACTCATAGAATTTTATCTCAACCGATGTATCTTGTGCGGCCTGTGCGTCAGAGCCTGTGACGAAATTCAGGGTGTTCAAGCATTGGACTTCCATCAGAGAGGAATGAAGTCCATGATCGGCACCGCTAATCAGGAACCACTGGACTGTGAGTTCTGCGGAAACTGCATCACAGTGTGCCCGACCGGTGCGCTAATGGACATGTCTTCTCAGGAACGTGGCCTGGCCGCATTATTTAAAACGAACAATAGCATCTGCGGATACTGTTCCTGGGGCTGTACGGTCCAAATGGAAAGCAAGAAAAATAAAGTGACCCGGTTTGTTGGCGATGAAACGCCAGGTGAAGGCATTAATGAAGGAAACCTGTGCTCCAAGGGACGCTTTGGTCACGGTATCATTCATAATGAAAATCGTATAAAGTCGCCCCTCATAAATTTCGGCGGAACTTTCAAGGAAGTCAGTTGGGGCGAAGCAATTAAGACTATCATCGATCGGGTTCAGGCAACAATCAATCGTAACGGGCCTGAAACGGTTGTCGGTATTGGCGGTGAAAAACTGACCAATGAAGAAAATTTTCTGTTCCAGAAACTGTTCCGTGAACTCTACGGCTCCAATCAGGTCACCAATCTGGCTAATATGAGAGCGCCCTACGTGAACCAGTTTATGGTCCGGTGTTTTGAAAACGGTATCAACTCGAAACCGGTGACAGAACTGGAAAACTCGGATGTCGTTCTTGTTTTCAATTCCGACCTGCCATCTGAGTACCCGGTAGGTGGCAACTCTGTTCGTAAAGGAACGATATTCTCTGGAACGGATGTCATTATCGCCAATCCGCGCAAGGTCGTTTTCAAAAGCGAAAGCAATATAGATATCCGCCTGAATTATTCGCTGGGTTCGGATATGACTGTAGCCAATCGTATCGCCCGCATCCTTATAGATGAGGGCATCGTGAACACTGCGAATGTTAAATTGGCTGTTCCAAATTACGATGAACTGATTCAGTCTCTCGCCCCATACACAGCGGAAGCCGCACAACAAGCGACCGGACTCTCGGATGAAGTCCTAACCCGAGCGGCAAAAAGGTTTGGGCGCACCGCTGACAGATATATCCTTATCGGCAATGACATTTTCGATTCGGGGCAAGGTGAAGATGTCTTGAACGCCCTGCTTAATTTATCTATTCTAGTTCATCATGGTGCGGAAGGCAGTGTCAGCATCTTCCCCCCAAGAGAACATTGCAACTCTCAGGGTGTTAATGATATGGGGTGTACTCCAGACTTTTTGCCTGGATACCAACCCGTTCCAGATCATTTTGGAACAAACAATCCAGCGAGTGACCTGCTTGAAAATTGCACTAATGGGACCATAAAGTTCCTGCACATCGCGGGAGAAGACCCCGTCCACTCCTACTACAAAGGGGAGAAGGTTAAAAATGCACTTAACACGGTTCCCTTTCTGGTGGTACAAGATGTCTACATGACGGACACCGCTAAAATGGCGGACGTTATTCTTCCAGCAACAACGTATGCTGAGAAGGAAGGCTCATTCACGAATATGACCCGTCATGTTCAAAAGGTGACTCCGGCAACATTGCCACAAGGTCAATCCCGCACGGATCACGATATTTTCACTCAACTGGCAAACGTTTTTGGAAAACCATTTCCCAGCTCCGCCGTTTCAGATGTGCAAGATGAAATTTCAAAAACTGTTCCGATCTACAATGGCACACTTCCTGGATCTAAGTCCGTGCAGTGGGCTCCTGATGGATTCAAACAAAATCCTGGTTTTCGGGTTACCGAAGCGCGACAGGAAACCAGTCAGAAGGAGGGGTTTGCTTTTAAACTCGTTTCCAACAACCATATGTTCCATATTGGCAGTTACACACAACATGCCAAGGCTCTGACAGATATCGGGCCAGACTGTGTAGCAGAATTGAATCCGGAAGACGCGCGAGCTTTAGGTATCGGTGACGGCGACAGAATTATGATTGAATCGGACATGCACAGGGTAGAGGTTCCTGTAATATTGAGCACGGTCACAGCCAAAGGCATGGTTTATGTTCCTAAAAACTGGGTAGCGGTTCAACTCAACTTGTTAAGGAATGGAGAGGAAGGCCCCGTTTCCATCAAAATATCCAAGTTAGGCTGATTCATTTTTTTAACGCAAACTAATCTAATCACAGACAAACTATGGTCGACTTAAAAGAAAATCTACACACTGATCACATGGTGCTGAATATGGGGCCATCGCACCCGGCAACACACGGTACCGTAAAGTTCCTCCTGACGCTGGATGGCGAAACCGTAGTCGATATGGTTGTAGAGGTAGGTTACCTGCATCGCGGATTTGAAAAAATGTGCGAAAGCGTTACCTACTCCAACGTCTTTCCCTATACAGACCGTTTGAATTACTGCTCATCAATCATGAACAATATCGGCTATGCGCTGGCGGTGGAGAAACTTTGCGACATCAAAACTACCGAGCGTTGTGATTACATTCGCGTGGTTACCAACGAACTCGCCCGCATCTCAGATCACTATACAAATATCGCGGCGGCGGCCTTGGAACTGGGAGCGTTAACAGCCTTCATCTATTTTGTTGAAGCACGGGAAATTGTTTGGGACCTTCTTGAAAAAGTTTGCGGAGCAAGACTAACATCGAACTACATCCGCATTGGCGGGTTAATGTGTGACCTTCCACCAGGATTCAACGATGACCTGGAAGCCACCTACCCAAAACTTGACAGTCTTTTTGACGATGTGGACAAGTTGCTCACTAAAAACCGCATCTTCCTCGACCGTATGCGTGACACAGGATGCATCTCCAGGGAGAGTGCGATCTCCTGGGGCTTCACTGGACCATGCCTCCGGGCCTGTGGCGTAGACTACGATGTCCGTAAACAACACCCCTATCTGGCATACGACAAACTGGATTTTGATATTCCCCTGGGTACAACGGGTGATAATTTTGACCGCTATCTGGTCAGGATGGAGGAGATTAAACAGAGTCTGAAAATCATCAAGCAAGCGATGAAAGATATGCCGGAAGGACCGATCAATGTCGACAATCCTTACCTCAGGGTTCCTTCCAAACAGGATGTCTATACGCGAATGGAAGAAATGATCGCCCACTTCAAAATGGTCATCGACGGCCTGAAGCCTCCTGTTGGTGAGGTGTATTATCCTACTGAAGCGGCAAATGGCGAGTTGGGATTTTATATTGTCAGCGATGGAGCCGGCAAGCCATGGAAATGCCGTGTCAGACCTCCCTGCTTTACGATGACGGCCGCGTTGCCGGAAATCTGCAAAGGTAATATGCTGGCTGATATCGTTCCTACCTTCGATATGATCAATATGATCGGCGGCGAGTGCGATAGATAAAGTTGCACTCAGCACCTTACCCGACTACGACACATTATCCTGCATCCAATTTTCGCCAGCCCCGAACGAAGACCTGTGCTATAGTCCATAAATCAATCAGGACAAACTTTGAATTCTGCATAAAATCCGGTTCCTGAAGCCCTGAGTAAAATGCCTAAGCTTATTAAACTGATTTTTCTATTGGTCGGTATTTCACTTTTTGGCTGGGCTGTGTCATCCGTCGACTTGACCGTGGTTGCAAGCCTGATCATTAAGTTGGGGTTTGGCTTCTTATTCATTATTCTCATATACACATGCGTCACATGGCTCGACACGGTCGCCTGGCAAAAAACTTTCCAACCGGATGAAGCTCGTCAATTCAGTCTTTGGGATTTGTGGTGTGTTCGGCAGGTAGGCGAAGCTTACAACGTCATCACTCCGCTTGGAACTCTTGGAGGAGAACCGGTTAAAGCCCAGCTGTTAAAAGAAAGACATGGGCTCTCGCTTAAGCAGGGAATGGTGTCCCAAGTGATAGCGCGTACCACATTTCTCATGGCTCTTATCCTGTTCTTTATCCCGGGAACTTTCTTCACTCTTCAGTCCAGCATCGTATCCGAAAAGTTTCAAATGGCTTGCCTGGCTGGTATGGTGGTCTTCTCTATAGTAATTTTTCTATTTTTCCTTTTCCAGATCACGGGAACTCTTGGACGACTGGCAACATGGTTTTCGCGCTTGCCTGTGAGTGAAAAAAAAAACCTATTCCTTGATAAACTAAAAATAGTCGATCAGGGTATTTCTTCCTATTATAAGAAACACACGTCAAGAACGGTTACGTCAACACTATACGCATTTGCCGGATGGGCCGTTGGACTGGGAGAGCTATATGTGACATTATATTTTCTTGGATATGAACCGACCCTGATCGATTTATGGGTCATCGAAGCCTTGGCTCAACTGGTGCGTGTGGGAAGTTTTTTCATTCCGCTGAGTATTGGAGCGCAGGAGGGAGGACTCATCCTCATTTTTACTGCTATGGGAATGCCAGCAGACCTTGGATTGACTGTTTCATTCGTCCGGCGCATTAAAGAGCTACTATGGGTCGGGGTGGGACTTGCTATCGGCTGGGTGCTAGCTTTTCATCCGGTACAAACTCAAACGGAAGAGAATTAAAAAAACCGCTCTGCCGATGATTTCTCATCTGTCACAAAGCGGTTATAAATTGAATAACAATTCTTTAATTTTAGAATACGTCGCGGCTTATTCCTTTTCCCCTTCCCCTTCCACCGGGAGTTCTTCTCAGTGAATTGGTGAACACATCATTTTGCTGGACCAGTCCATCGTGAGCAGATCTTATAGGATCGATCCTGTTCTTCAAAATTTCATCGGCCACTTCATCGATCATTTCCGCTTCTTTTTTTGCGGCGGCCTCTTCCGGCGTCAGCACTTTCTTGGCCCCCTCTTCTGCCGTTTCTGCGGCTGATAAAGTTGCCTCGCTTTCTGATGCACCAGAGTCAACTTCCTCGGCTTCAGCGTCTTTCATAGACTTCTTAAAATTCTTGATACTTCGTCCGAAAGCAGATCCAATTTCCGGAAGCTTTCCGGCACCAAAAATTATCATGATGATAACTAGTATTATCATCAACTCTGGAAAACCAATGCCCATCATAAGAACACTCTCCTGAATGAAGTTGCAGTGCCTTAAATACTATCAGATAAGCGTCAAAAAGCCAAAAGATTCCTGCTTTTTAACGCTCATCCGACCGTAAACAGGTTGCTCGTCTCAAAAATTATTGAAATCGCCTGTAAACATACCTGAAGGACTTGCATAAAAAACCTCATTTCCGTTCACACTATCCTCAGAAACGTCCTTATACATAATGTCCCAGGTTCCATCTTCGTCCACATCATAGGAGTAAAACAGCGGTTGTCCCGTAACCACATAATAAAACCATTGCTGTCTATAAGGCACAAAGAAAATTGAATGATTTGGAAAACCATCCCCAACTTCCACAACGGTTTGACCTGAGTAAAAGGACTCAACCACCACTCGCATGGTATAAAAATCAGCCATCCCATTAAAGTCCAGGTCGTAACTGATGCTCAACATTCCACTGGGCGAAACATCCCAACTCATCTGCGAAGCCAAAGGAGGCTCTGCAACAAGGTATGGGCTACTCCAGGCAGATGGAGTCAAAAACATTACAAATACTACAATGGTAAAAAATTTATGGAAGTATTTCATTGCACTCACCTCCTTAGTCAGTCAGAGGCGGCACATCTACCCATGAAAAATGTTCGGCAAGGTTGATCCTCCAGGGTCGATGTACTCGCCCGGTCTCCCAAAAGTTACCGACACATCCATGGGACTCACACTCCTTTCGATTAATGTTCCATCAAAAAAGCCTGACACTCGAATCGAATGGCAGGCTGATACTCTTTGAAAATTTATTAAAACTCTTTAATTTCTTCTATAACAGCAGCCCTCATTCAACTCTAATTATCTACCCTCTCATTTATTTAGATGGTTCTGTGAAAGGGTAGATTTAAAAATCGGGGCTAAATCGGTCCCAAAACCAATTATTAATTACATTTTTCAATAAGTTAGAAAAATAAAGGGCCTATAAAAAAACTGGTCCCCATACAATTCGTTGAATTTCACGCCTCTTGATGGCGTCACCCAGCTATCTGAAAACTCAAGGGCTCCTCAAACTGAGACTTCCCTGGTTTTCAGAGACTCTTTTAATGTCCGATATGCCCGAGCAAAATAGGTGATTTCAAAATTTTCTTATTCCCGCCAGCTCTCTTAAAAGCGGCCTTGAAATGCATGGTGGCATCCCCATGTTTTCCCACTTTATCGTTGGCAATCGCTTCGTTGAAATGAACCTCTCCCGAAGAAGCGTCAATTCCAGAAGCCTCTTGAAAGTGTTTCAAAGCCACATCATAATGGCCTTGATTCCAATGTTTGATGCCTTCATCATTATGCATGTTGGCTTCTGGGTTAGTTCCAGCGGGTAAAGCCAAAGGACCTTCGCCAGCGAAAGCCGTTACAGGAATCAAAAATAACGATAAAACTATCAAAATGGAAAAAACTTTTTTCATAACGTCATCCCCTAATCTCAGTTGAACATAAGCCCTAAATTTCAAGCTATAGCCCTCAATATACCATTTATCTTATTTATTTAAAACCTCATTATTAGTAAGTTGCCGTTATTCGCCGGGGTAATGATTGACCCTTTTTTCAGGAAGGTTTATCATGTAACTCACTGAACAAAGTGAAGCCTCTTTTTATATATTAAGTCGAATTTAAAGGATTATGAGCCACAACGAAAAACCGGACATCGAAAAACTGGTTGAGAAAAATTTGAACGGCGGTGGGTCACTTGACCTGGAAAACAGAGAATTGGGCGATGAAGGGACAATTCAACTTTCCAATTTGGAAGTTTTATCAAAGGTCACAACCCTGGCGCTAGGCGACAACGAAATAAGCGATAGAGGCGTAGCGGCTTTATGTGATTCACAATACCTGTCACAACTCCGGGTGTTGAATTTAAAATCAAATAAAATAACAGCAAATGGCGCGAGGCTTCTTGCTCAATCGGCAAACTGGTCTAATCTGGACCAGCTGGTTCTAAAGTTTAATGAAATTGGCGAAGAAGGGGCAAAGCACATTGCAAAATCGGAGACCCTCACTAATATAACAACCCTGGACCTGTTTAGAAATCATATCGGAGCCGAAGGCGCACGAGCCATTAAAACTTCACCGCAATTTAAAAAACTCAGCCGGGTTCGTCTGGATTGATCTTCCCTCTATGCATTGACGTTTCCTACCGATCAGTTTTTCTATAAATAAAAAATGACATTACCCATAGACCCGACTCAACCGTTTCTCAGAAGTCCGAAAACAAAAATGAGCGGACATATGATGATATACCGTACGTTAGACAAGGCACGGGCATTCAACGCTAAAACACAGGGCGAATATATTTTCCCCTGTCCTCTTGATAAAATAATTATGGGGTTCATGGAAACAGACCACGAAGAAATCATGCGACTCGCGCAAAAGATGAGCGATGAGGAAATAACAAGCTGGATTAACAAACAATGCTCGAATCGCTCACAAAAAGATAAGGACCGCATAAACTTTAAAATTCTTAATGAAAAACCTGACACTCGGAAAGAGCAGACTCGTTTTAAAGAGCTTCGGAATCAGATTGATCCGGACCGCACGGACATAATCACCTGGGTCGACCTCATAGAACTGGACGAAAATCGAATGCCACTCAAAGCGCAATCATGACTAAGATTCTTAAAAATCAGCGCCCAACAAAAATAAAAAAGAAGGTGCCCAAAAGAAAACGGACCGGTTTTTTTAAAATGATGGTCATTGGCTTTTTTTCGTTTTCCATTGTGGCCTTGATCATCGGATTCGCGGGAGCAGTCTTTATTTACAATAAATTTTCTGACGAATTACCTGATGTGCGAGAATTGAAAAATTTCCAACCCAGCACAGTCACCTTGATGTATTCCGATCAGGATGAATTACTCGCCGAGTTTTATCTGGAAAAAAGAATCATGGTGCCGCTGAAAGAAATGCCTGTCCAATTGAAACAGGCCGCGCTGGCTGTGGAGGATTCAAACTTCTATTATCATTTTGGAATCGACCCAAAGGCTATTTTTCGGGCCTTTCTCACTAATATGCAGGCAGGTCATGTGGTCGAGGGAGGTAGCACCATCACCCAGCAATTATCCAAAACTCTTTTCCTTTCCCGCGCACGAACTCTGGAACGCAAAATAAAGGAAGCTATTTTATCCGTCCGAATGGAACTTATTTTCACCAAGGATGAAATTCTTGAGATGTACTTGAATCAGATTTATTACGGACATGGCAGTTATGGAGTTGAAGCGGCGGCACGCACCTATTTCGGGAAACATGTACAAGACCTCAACCTGGAAGAGTGTGCATTGATCGCCGCCTTGCCCAAAGCACCTAACAATTACTCACCTTACAGAAACCCGAAGCTCGCTCGTTCAAGACGCAACCATGTTATACGCCGCATGGCCCAACTGGGATTCATCCAGCGTAAGGAGGCTGAAGTGGCAATGAAAAAAGATTTCGAACTCGGCGAAATCACCGATATGCTTAACAAGGCTCCCTATTTCGTTGAGTATATTCGCCAAAATCTGATGACCCTCTATGGACGGAATAAGGTTTATAAGAGCGGACTCAAAGTCTACACCACTCTCGGCTTGGAAAATCAGATCATCGCTCAAAAAGCGGTACAGAACAATGTCCGCATTTCAGACAAGCGTTTCGGGTACCGCGGTGCTTTGGGCATCATGAATATTTCCCTCCCGGAAACAACATTACAGAAAAGTATAAGTCAGATAAATAAATTTGATGAAGAGGGAATGGGGCCGGAAGTAGGAAACATTATCAAAGGCCTGGTGACCACAGTTGATAAAGATCATGTTGCCGTTTTACTGGGTAAGGGCAAGGGGATCATCGAACTGAAAGATATGAAGTGGGCGCGGGAACCCAATATCAAGGTAGACGGTCGCTGGGCTCGCATCAGCAATCCCAATCAGGCCCTCAAACCCGGCGATAAAATATTGGTCAAGGTGTTGGGTGTACGCGAAGCGGACTCTCTCTGGTCATTGGCGCTGGAACAGGAACCGCAAGTCGAGTCGGCACTGGTCAGCATAGAACCCGCTACAGGACATATCAAAGCCCTGATAGGCGGTTACGATTTTTCCAAAAGCCAGTTCAATCGGGCTGTGCAGGCAATTCGTCAACCCGGATCAGTATTCAAACCTATCATATACGCAACCGCTATCAACGAAGGCTTCTCCCCGGCCAGTATCATCATAGATTCGCCCATCATCTTTAAAGAAAAAGATCACTCTTTTGAAAAATGGAAACCGGTCAACTTTGAAGAAAAATTTTATGGTCCAACTCCTCTACGCACAGCGCTGGCTCACTCAAGAAATATCGTCACAGTAAAACTACTGCAACAAGTTGGAACGCATTCAGCAATTCAAATGGCCAGGAACCTGGGAATAAGCAGTCGGCTGGAAAGCAATCTTTCAATCGCTCTGGGTTCGTCCGGGGTAACATTGTTCGAATTGGTTTCTGCCTACTCTACATTTGCCAATCAGGGAACACGGGTAGAACCGCAGGGCATCAGGTACATCATGAACCGGAATGGCGAAATACTCTTCACAGCCAAACGAAAAGAAACTCAGCCCATCTCCAGCGGAGTGGCGCAAATCATTACCAGTCTACTGCAAAGCGTTGTTCAGGAAGGAACCGCCAAAAAAGTGCGCTCGCTCGGTCGGCCCACCGCAGGCAAAACAGGCACAACCAACAATTACGTCGATGCCTGGTTTTTGGGCTACACACCTAAATTGCTGACTGGAGTTTGGGTAGGCAATGATAAAGATGAACCTCTTGGCAGAAACGAAACCGGCTCCCGCGCCGCGATACCCATCTGGCTAGAATACATGATGGGAGCCTTGGCCAATACGCCTGTTTATAATTTCCCTGTATCAAACGAAACCGTGTTCACCAAAGTCAATCCCGAATCGGGAAAACTTACCAGCTCTGAAGACCCCGAAGGCCATTTCGAATTATTCCTGAAACACCAACTCCCCGACAAACACACCATCTCCTCCGAGATCAAAGCAGAAAATACTTTCTGAGAACGCTTGTGGCCTGAGCTATATCAGCACAGGCATTGGTATTTAAACATATGCTGATCGAAAAATACTTGCGACAAAGCTTTATTTTTCTTTTATAAGGGAATCAGTTGTCTTCGCTGATTTTTTTCTTGATGATTTTCATGGTGAACAGATTCTTGTCAGCTTCACCATTTGGCAGAATGCTTGTCCTTCCTGAAACTCCTTGAAACCCACGAATCCTAAGAAGCTTATCCCTTGTCTCCAGACGGTTTTCAGCCCCTAACTGGATAGATTGAATATACATTTTCGCGACATCATAAGACTGTGCGGATAATATGGTGGGTTCTTCGGCAAAGAAACTTTTGTACTGCTTCACGAATTGAACTACTTCGGGGCGGTTGGATTGCGCATAAAAGCCATCAACAAAATATCCCTTTCGCATATAATTTCCAGCAATCTTAACCAATTCAGGGGAGTTCCAACCGTCTGCCCCAAGCAAGGTTGCTGCATCAACATTATAAAAAACAAGTTGTGGCACTATCAAGCCAACCTTATCATAAAAACCCGGTAGAAAAATCGCATCATAGCTCAACTCCAGGGAAACTTTCAGGCTTTCCACCTCTTCACCTGACCAGAGACCCATCTCTGCCAGCGGACGGGACATCGGACCATTTGGACCTAACGGGGGTGGTGCTGTATTTGTTTTCAACTGGTCTTCCACAAGCTTCGTCAGCTTATCATCGTCTATACCACCAATTTCAAGGATTTGTTCTTTAAAGTCGGTTTGCGAACGCTCATAACCCACAACAGAAACAACCTCTGCCCCCAAAGATTCAACTTCACGAACAAACGTATCTTTCAACTCGAAACCGTATCCCTCTAAAGGATAAACAATAACGAATCGACGCAACTGCAAAACATTAACAGCATAGTCTGCAATAAACTTTCCTTGAAGCTTTCGTGTCATTGCATTACGAAACACATAAGGACTCAAATCTGTTAGCCCGGCAAATGATGCAGTGGGTGTAAATACTGGCAAACGATAATGATCGGCAACTGGTACTACTCTTTTAACAAACCCACTCAATACCGGACCAATAACACCGATCATACTGGGGTCAGCACCAAACTCCCCCACCACTTCTTCCACGGGCCGGGCAGCAGAATCTTTGACAACAACCTCTAATTTCCCATCACGTTCCAAACCAGATTCATTAATCGCCAGTTGAACACCCTGAAGAACCTGTTGCCCGGTTAATGCCATTTTACCCGTTAAGGGCAAAACTACTCCAAGGCGCAATTTACCCTCTTTATTATCTTCAATTTTTTTGAGCCCTGACTCGATCACGAAACGCTGTGGATGATCGGGAAACAAACGCAAGAAACTGGCGAATATGATTTGTAATTGTTCAACATCTCTTTCTTCCCGGTAAATCGAGATCAACCTCAACAGTATTTGATCAGCAGGAAAGCCGGAGGAGTATTTCTTGGAAAGCCCGATCAGCATAACCTTACCAAGCTTTTCTTTAATAATCCGGTCAATCATTTCCTTCGCATGATTCCGCACGTCCTTAACATCACTTTGCAAATAAATTTTTCTGAGTTTTTCAATAGCCGATTGGTAATCCAATCGCTTTTCATCCAATTTCCCAAGGTGTATCCTGGCTTCCCATTTTTTTCTGGTGTCAGGATGCGATGCAGATATATTCCTGAATAAAATCTCCGCTTCCCCATATTGCTCAAGCTCAAACATACACTGAGCCATCCCAAGTTTGGCATCGTATGCCAACAATGAGCTAGGCAAGCGCTCTAAAAGCATCTTGTAGAACCGCACTGCCGTGGCAAAGGAACGGCTTTGCTGATGAATAGTCCCCAATCTGTATAAAGCTGTATTACTACGATCTCCACCAGGTTTTCTACTGAGGTACTCCTGATAAAACAGTTGTGACTTTTTAATTTCACCGGAGTGATACAGGTACTCAGCCTCTAAAAATGGACTGAGTTGCGGGCCTCTATCTTCAACGCTCTCTTCCGCTCTCACTGGCGACGTGAAGAGAAAAATTAAAAGAACGAAAAAAGTCCAATAATTTAGTGGGCAGGTCTTGGCTTTCATGTACAAAATTTGATTTTTGATTATTTGAGATCCAGTTTTTTTAATATTGTGCTTCTGCAATCTGTAAGTCATCTACCTTGAATGGCCTGGAAATATAATCGTAAGCGCCGATTTTCATCGCCTCCACCGCGGTTTCAGCAGATGCATAGGCAGTCATCATCACCACACGGGTTTGCGGGCCGACTTGTTTCACTACTTTTAAGACATCAATGCCATTTGACTGACGCATCCTGATATCCGTGATGACTAGATCGAACACATTCTTTTCAATCAATGCCACGGCCTTCTGACCACTATCGGCACTCACCACTTCATAGCCCTCATTTTCGAGCATGATGGTTAAAAACTCACGAAGACTCTTCTCGTCATCGATATCCAGAATAGGATTCACATGGCCATATATACCTCTATTGGCAAGACAAATCAAGAGCGTGGGTAAGCTAACCCTTTGAGACTAAAGAGGCTGGACCAGGAAGTAATCACCCGGCGGTTCTGACTGAGCATTTTACAAGCCCGTTTTTCCGGGCCTATTTAACACCGTATGTTTTGGAATACATCTTCAAACGAAGTGCATTGAGGCGGATGAATCCATCAGCATCGTCCTGACGGTAACCATCGCCCTCTTCGAAGGTGACGATATTCTCATCATAAAGCGACTTACTGGCTTTACGCCCCATAACCGTACAATTTCCTTTATACAGTTTAAGGCGTACTGTCCCGGTCACCGTTTTTTGAGTTTCATCCATCGTATTCTGAAGGAAAGCCCTTTCTGGCGAGTACCAGAATCCGTTATAAATCATCTTGGCATAAGAGGGAATCAGGGAATCGCGTAAACACATGACCTCTCTGTCCATAGTGATGGACTCAACAGCGCGGTGGGCAATGTGCAGAATGCTTCCACCCGGGGTTTCATAAACGCCACGCGATTTCATACCCACAAATCGGTTTTCAACAACATCAATACGTCCGATACCGTTACTACCCGCGCACTCGTTTAATCGGGCCAGCAAAGTTGCAGGACTCATCCGTTCACCGTTCACAGCAACAGGATTTCCTGATTCATATTCAATTTCGACAGTAGTTGCCTTGTCAGGGGCGGATTCAGGAGCAACGGTCATCATAAACATATCTTCATCCGGCTCAGTCCACGGATCTTCAAGTATCCCCCCTTCATAACTGACATGAAACAAGTTGCGGTCCATACTGAAAGGCTTGTCCTTGCTAACGGGAATCGGTATGCCGTGATCCCTGGCATAGTCCATGAGCGCGGTGCGGGAGGTCAAATCCCATTCACGCCAGGGCGCGATGATTTTGATGTCCGGATTCAGGTCCATATAAGCCAACTCGAAACGAACCTGATCGTTTCCTTTCCCGGTAGCGCCGTGAGAGACACCATCGGCACCGCAATTTTTAGCAATCCTGATTTGTTCTTTGGCAATCAAAGGACGAGCGATTGCGGTCCCTAACAAATAATCATTCTCATAGAAAGCATTGCCGCGAAGCATGGGAAACACAAAGTCACGAACGAATTCTTCTTTCAAATCTTCTATATAAACTTCGCTAGCACCTGTTGCGAGCGCTTTTTCACGAACAGGATCAAGTTCCTGCCCCTGACCGACATCAGCGGCGAACGCCACAACTTCGGCAGCATATTTTTCTCGAAGCCATTTAATAATTACTGAGGTATCAAGTCCACCGGAGTATGCCAGTACGATTTTTTTAACATTCATTTCGGTAAATCCATTCTCTTAAATTGTCTCTAATAATATTCAGCGTCACATAAAACTCAAAGCCGCACAAACTTTTTATCTAAAGCATAATGGGCCGCACCAAGAAGGGAGGCCTTGTCATTGAGAATCAAGCGAACAGGGATTCGCTCAAGCCACCCTCGAAATCTGCCCTTGTCCAAAAAGTTTTCTATGAAAAACCTGTCTTTCATCAAGGAAACCAAACCTGGGGCAATCCCACCACCCACATAAACTCCCCCAGTCGTCTTTAACTGCAAAGCCATGTTTCCCGCAACAGCACCATAAATCTCTACAAACACTTCAATAGCAATTTTGCAGGGTTTCGATTTTCCATTGAGACCGTTTTCAACAACCACCCTAGAAAGGCTTTTCGCATCGAACTCATCGAGGATCCAATCGGGTTCCTCCAATTCCTGATTATCGCAAATATACCGATAAATCCGGTAAATTCCTTCACCCGACAAAACTCTCTCGATACTGACTCTTTCAAACTCCTGCAAAAGAAAGTGTAATAATTCCATCTCGAAAGGATTACGCGGCGCGAAGTCGCAATGACCTCCCTCCGTTTCCAGAATTCGGTAACGCCCATGACCACCGGACACAAGAAAAGCCTGGCCTAATCCGGTTCCTGCCGCAAGTACCGCGATACCCTCGCCTTCCTCGACTCCTTTTTGCAGGACTTCAATATCGTCGTCGCCCAGGAAAGGAACCGAGCAAGCCATCGCGGCAAGATCGTTAATGAGCCAGACTTGTTTGATGCCCAATGCTTCTTTTATTTGAGAAGAATCAATATTCCAACCCAAATTGGTCACTCGACAGGCACCGCCTTTAACCAGCCCCGCAACCCCAAAGCAGGCTAACTCCGGCCGATGATCCGTCTCGGCCAGAAACACATCCAGAATCCGGTCCAAGCCTGCATAGTCTCTGCATTCATACCGGGCTTCTTTAAAAAGTTCAAGCTGCTCGCCAACCTCACCGTATAGCCCAAGATTAACCTTAGTCCCGCCGATATCTCCTGCAAGAATCATTTACTCTCCTAAACCTTCAGAATCACTATCACAGGAACGACCGAATTCTATCATCCAGCGCACCCTGATCCTTGGTAAATGACTGCAAAGCCGACTGTGTCATGAGATCATCCAGGGCAATTTCCTGTGACCAGTCATCAAAGCAGGGAATTTTACCTCGATCTAATATTTTATTTAAATCCCCGGCGGAAAAAGGATAAAACAAATCAACACTGCGCTCCTTACAAAAAGATTCAAGTTCCTCTCCCGACATACTATCCAGTTTCACATCAGCCAAAAGATCATCTACAAACTTAACAAAAGTATCCGGCATTTCCCAAAGCGCGGAGAACCTGTTGTGCTGGGAATGATTCTTATCGATCCCCGGCTGGATATCTTTTCCTATATTACTTTCAACAGAATCGGTCTGCTCAAGTTTCGCGAACTGTTCCATCGCCGCCGGAGGAATGGTAAGAACATCCAGTCCGGCCAGAAATTTAACCTGCTCGCCTGTCCTAATGCTCGCGCCAATGAGCTTCGTGCTGATGTCTAAATATTGTTTGCGAACATTTATAAGAGCTTCCTGCGTAGCCAGTGTCACCTTCTCGCCCACAAGATCTCCGCTCCCGGCTGAATTTTCGGTAACCACCTGATTGAGCCTGCCTAAAAATACGTTTACATAGTCAGGATTCGACAGTCGCGCGGCCAGGTAATTCTGACGCGCTGAAAATCCCAAAGTAAAATTGATAGGCATTCCTTCTTTGCGAAGCTTGCGAACAGCCAGATACCCTTCAGGGGTTAGAGGAATTTTAATGGTAAAAAACTCCGAACACACGCGGTAATAACGCCGGGCAAATTCCAAGGTACGCTCCATATCCCGTGACATGGATGGATGAAGTTCAACACTCACTCTCGTCTTGAATGCTCGGACCAGACGCAGGGCAATGCGGCAATTGATAACAAAACCAATCTCCATGACCTGCTCTTCCTTTGACAAATCGGGAGCCACCTCTTTTAACCGAGTCACAGTTTGACCAATCACCTCATCCATCACCCCGGTTTGCACCACCTGATTCGCCAAGGTATTGTTTGTGGTGAGCGCGGTAAAATCTGATTTCCAGATAGACTGCGCTTTTTCCAGATCTCCTGTGTCAACCCACAGCTCCGTTCCCGATTCTTTAAATCGAGCCATAACGGGATCAGATTGAAACGCAGGTTGTTCATCGCCCAACTCCATACACGCAATTTCATGAATCACATCTTCGAGTTTTCGGGAAACCGTTGTCATATTACTTGCCTTTCTCGTAACCAGGTTTATTTAGCAAGGTAAACATATTTTTTTTATAAAGCTCAACTCCGGGCTGATCAAATGGATTGACCTCGGACAAGTATCCTGTCATTGCGACCGCCCGCTCAAAGAAATAAATAAGTTGGCCAAGATTGTGCGCCGAACGTTCCTTGAGCGCCAGGGTCAGGCTGGGCACTCCGCCTTCAAGATGGGCGGCCGCCGACCCTTTGTACGCTTTCTCGTTAACAAAATCCAGCGATTTTCCCTCAAGATAACCAAGGCCATCCTTGTCATCTGTAACACCAGGAATTTCAATTGAATGGACCGACTTTCCCACCATTAGAAAAGTTTCAAACAGGTTGCGGTTCCCATCCTGAACCCATTGCCCCAGGGAATGCAAATCAGTTGTGTATTGTGCCGAAGCGGGAAAAATACCTTGTCCTTTTTTACCCTCACTTTCACCGGCGAGTTGTTTCCACCACTCCAGAATATATTCAAAAGCAGGGTGAAACGTTGCCATGAGCTCTATCACTTTTCCTTTTTGGTAAAGCAGGTGACGGTTCGCCGCATAACGGTAAGCCATGTTTTTTGATAAGTCAGAAGTTTGGGTCAATGCGTTCTCTGATTGCACAGCACCTTCCAACAATGCGCGTATATCGATCCCGGTCATGGCAATGGGCAATAAACCCACAGGGGTAAGCACGGAAAAACGACCGCCAACATCGTCCGGGATAACAAACGATTTATACCCCTCCTCATCCGCCAGAGTTTTTAAAGCACCTTTTTGCGAGTCGGTGGTCACTACGATGCGCTTGCGAGACTCTTCCCTGCCATACTTTTTTTCCATGAAATTGCTGAGCAATCGAAAAGCAATCGCCGGTTCGGTCGTTGTTCCCGACTTGGATATCACATTGATGCAGACCTCTCTATCAGCCAATCTGTCGAGCAAATCCGCGTGATAATCAGAGCTTATGTTCTGCCCTGCAAAATAAATTTCAGGCCCGCGCGGATTCCCAAAAGCTGGATTTAAAAACGATATCGCGGCACGAGCACCCAGATAGGAACCCCCTATGCCGACACAGACGAACGCATCACACTGATCTGTGATTTCTTTTTGTGTGGAAATAATTGAATCCAGAAGTGAAGAGGAAGTTCGCGATGGCAAATGGAGCCAACCCAGATAATCACTCCCCTGCCCCGCTCCCTTTTCCAGATCGTCATGCAAGCGGTCAACATCTGCCTGCAAAGAATCGATCTCCTGACCGGAAACAAAAGACCTAGCATTGTCGTCGTTGAAATCGATATCAGTCATAAGGTCACTTTTAAACAATCAACTGGTAGAGTTAGCGAAAAACCATTTGACAAGTTTTCACACATTGGTCACCCTAGTTCTCAGAATTTATAACATCCTAGTAAGAAGACATGAACTTTAAAATCATAGACCCGCTGATTGGGGCGGGTTCCGGGGCCGCTATCGCTACACTGGTTTATTTTATTTTACCCGGCGATTGGAACATGATTCCGGGCATGATTGCAGGCGGTTTGTCTGGCATGGGAATATCATTCCTTCTGACGCTAATCCTTATGCCGTTTTTCGGAGCGTTTGAAGTGATGATCCCCCTTCATATTGTCGGCATGTTGACGGGAATGATGGTTGGCATGGTCTCAACCCTGGAATCAACGCCGATATTTTGTCTCACCACACTGGGTGGTCTGACAGGCCTCACCGTGGCGATTATAATCTATTTCTCAAACAAACGACACAAAATCTCTGTCGCGGTAGTATGCGACAGGGCGTAGCCAGTACAGTGCACCTGCATTAGCGAAGACGATTGTTGTGTTACGATACAACGAAGTGTCGATGAAATAGTAGTTGACATAATAGCCGATTAATCACAATGAAACCCTAAAATTTTTTCCATGTCCTCATCATCCTCTACTAAAGCTGTTCTTGCGGCCCTTGCCGGGAACAGTCTTATTGCGGTTACAAAGTTCATGGCGGCAGGCTACACCGGCAGTTCAGCAATGTTTAGCGAAGCAGTTCACTCCGTAGTTGATAGTAGCAATCAGCTGTTACTCTTATACGGCATAAAACAATCTAAAAAACCTGCCGACAAGAAGCATCCATTTGGTTATGGGAAAGAAATGTATTTTTGGAGCTTTGTGGTAGCCATATTAATTTTTGGGCTAGGAGCCGGTATATCTTTTTACGAAGGAATCCATAAAATCTCAGCGCCCCAGCCTGCCACCAATCAAATAGTCAATTATGTGGTTTTGGGGTTAGCTATTATTTTTGAGTCGTGGACTTGTTGGATTGCCGCTACAGAATTTAAAAAAACAAAAGGGAGCCTAGGGTATCTTGAGGCTTTTCGCAGAAGTAAGGATCCTGCTCTTTTCGTAGTATTGTTTGAAGATACAGCCGCTCTGCTAGGTCTCCTTGTTGCGCTGATAGCTATTGCCTTGAGTGAATATCTGAAGCTTCCTGTTCTTGATGCTGTGGCTTCACTTATTATTTCATTAATTCTTGCGGTTACAGCTGGATTTCTTGCATACGAATGCAAAGGCTTGCTTACAGGAGAAGGAGCAACAAAAGAGATAGTATCTGGAATTAATGAAATCGTTGCTTCTGATACAGGCGTTAAATCTGTCAATGAATTATTAACATTGCACTTTGGGCCACGAGACATTCTGCTGAATATTAGTCTTGACTTCGAAGATGGTCTATCTGCTAATCAGGTGGAGGAGTCCACAACACGCCTAGAGTCCAGGATAAAACAAATGTTTCCGGAAATCAGCCGCATCTTCATCGAAGCCCAAAGTCGAATGGATCAAAAGTAGAAATACCTGCTCTGCCAAAATTCAAGGGACTTCAAAAGGTTACTGCAAATACACCCAATCGCGGTGGATGCGTACATATCCCAAGGAGGCAATAGTTGGCTGGGATACAAGTTGAAAGTTGAAAACTTGTTGGAGTGATTATGGGCATATTTATTCTTTTAAATTACTAAACAAGAAATTCACGGTCTTAAATTAGTTGTTCCCGGATTTGCTGGTGTGAACCCGTTAAGCCCCGATATTTTTTGGGCAAGTACATATAGTGTACGTCTTCAAATGAATGTGGACAAAGAATTGATTTAAATGGTGGGCCGTCTCGGGATCGAACCGAGGACCTACTGATTAAGAGTCCGAAGACTCACTTATTAACCATTGTTTTTATTAGCCTTGCTGGGGCGCTCGTTGCGAATTGTGCCTATAAATGTCTATCAATGTCCATCAGTTTGACACAAAACTGACACAGTAAAAGAGTTAATTTCTACTAAACAAAAACAGAAAGGTGAGCGAGAGGAAAGTAACATTTTGACACAAGCGAATCACCTTTCTATTTCATATTAAAGAGTTAGCTCTGCCTGTTTTTCTTCTAATGAACCATATAGCTGCAAACCCGGTAACCATCAGCATGAAAAGTCCTGCTACTGTTTCCGGTTCAGGAATAGAGTTTGCAACCATGTTGTTCCCCAATATTGAAGGCGTGTTAGTGGCCTTAATTACTTTTCTGCCCCCAAGAATACTTACAGAAGAAGGATAAGCTGTAGTCTTTACACCCTTCACCATGGGCAGTGGAACTTGAACCTCAGGGGTCATCTCCGGCTGAGGATTGACGACTCTTTTTGAGACAGCAACAAACGAGGTCCATTTTGTGGCAAGAGAATGATCAAGCCCCAGAGTAGTAACCTTAAACTTAAGTTCATCATCGCTGAATTTTTTGTTGCTTCCGCTACTTTTCGTATTCAACTGGCGCATGTAATCTGAAATTTTGGATCGTGCCCAAACCAGTGAAATGGCAGAAGTGGACTCATCGTAAAAGTTTTCCTGCGGCAGGTTAAACTGCAGCGGCAGGGAAGCTTCTCTCCCCTGAACCTTTCCAAGCACTCGTATTGTTTGCAGTCCAGCCCCTTCATACTTTCCCTGGATCCGGATGGAGTCTCCAGAAAATAAATCCGGGATGATTTCAGGTGTCACCTCAGAAACATTCAACTTGTTCCAGTCAATGGAGATGTTCGTTAGTAATGGAGAGTTCAGCTTACGAGCAAACTTGATAGCTACTTCTTCTGAATTCTCGGTAGGATCAATATATCTTGCAAAACCATGTCCAATTCTCCCCATCTCCGAGAGCAGGTAGCGGTTGACCGATGTGCCGACACCAAAGGCATAAATACGCGCGTCTTTTATTTTCTCGTTGATGAGTTGCATCACTTCGGATTCATTGCTGACATACCCATCGGTAAGAAAAATGACGATGCGAAGTGTTCGGCCTATAAGAGGACTGGAGAAGGCATGCTTTATAGCAGGAACAATTTCAGTTCCGCCATTGGCATTTAGAGAGTCTATGTGTTTTTGACCTCTATACAGGTTCTGCTTTGTGGCCCTGATGGGACTGTTCGTGAGCTCATGACTTGTATCTCCAAAGTTAATAATACGAAAGTAATCATCGGGACGCAGGGTCTTAAGGGCATGACGCATGAACACCTTGCTTGCGTTCATTGGATCTCCACTCATTGATCCGGATGTGTCTAGGACAAAGATCATCTCCCGCGCCGTGATATCTTGATCTTGTGGAACCGTTGGAGGCTCTATCAGTAAACTGAAGTACCCATCTTTTTCCTTTTGGTGAGTTAGCATTGATGCCTGTGTACTCTTTCCCGTGAGACGATAATTTAAAACAAAGTCCCTGTTGTCTATCGTTCTTCCTTCAGACAGGGTGGCTACCTTGTCTTTTTCAGTTCCGGATATCTCAAGCTCGTGTGTATGACTGTAAACATTTGTGATGGGAATTCCTGCCTTGACGCTTACCTTTACTGAAACACGTTCACGGTCAACTTCAAATTGTGCATTAGAGCCAAACACCGAGGGATATTTTGGAAGTGATTCAATCTCCCATTGACCGTAAGTACTATCACTTCTGACCTTTTTTACTCCCACTGTAACGTTCTGGTCCACCACTAATGGGGCCTTTCCAGAATCTAATGGCTGATATCTAGGCCCTACAACAAGTGGAACAACAAGCTGGTACTCATTGTCGACCTTATTAATAGTCTGTGCGTATTTAAGCGTTACCTTGATCGGCAACCCTGGAATCAGGTTTGCAATTTCCTGGGTGAACATGTTGGGACGGTTTTGTGTTAACAGGGAGGCTGTTTTCCCTTCCTTCTTTGCTTTTTTAAAAATCTTCTTTGCCTTTTCTATCTTCTTGATCTTTGCCTCTACAATCTCGTCACCTATTGCCATCTGCATCCCGTGTACAGCGGCATCCTTGTTCATGGGGAAAAGGTAAGTTGCGTGCAGAGGTTCCTTGGTCGGATTAATAAAAGTCTGCACCACGGTCACCCCGGCAAGCTCACCCTGTATGTCAACATTCAAGTCTGTCTTCAGTGCAGGTAAATCAAACTCAACGCCTTCCTTGGTATACACCTTTATCGTTCCTCCAAGCTTGGCTCTGATAACGGCATTGGCATCTGGAATGATCCCCTGTGATGCAAGGTAAAAAGTGATTAGGCAGGTTATGAGTTTGGTCATATGATTGTTTCCTTAAAATTCAATGGATTGAATGAATGGACTGGAACTGCTGATATCCATGGCGGCCATGATTGCGTTATCCCAGTTATTGTTTTCGGTATCCTCCAGGTTCCATGGAGAGATGCGCTGCAGTGCGTACCATATTCCACCCTGTTGCATCCAGTTCCACACCGCTTCTGAAACATTGCTGGTGCTATGTCCCTTGCTTGACACGAAACTGACCGCAACCCTGTAGGTGGCACCATCCGGCGCTGTTGCCTTGTAAATTGCGGTGGGCATGGTTGCATGTCTGACACCCTTATATTGGACACTAAATCCAAGTCCCCTTAAGCATTCCTCTGGAGAGTGAAGGTGTCTGAGCGGAGCCGAGGTCTTAACAACTAGAAGACCACGATCTCCGTAGGTGGCCTTGGCAGCTGCACCTCCGTATTGGGTGAAGTAAGCCTTTTCCTGTGAAAGCAGAGGCACGTGGTTTGCTATGTTGCCGTTAATCCACGAGGGAAGATCAACGGTTATATTTGGTATGGCTACGTCTATAGGTTTTCTGGGAAGGCTGATAATTGTTACCGCAAGAACAAGAAACACACAGGCCTTCCATAAGGGGTTGAGCTTCAATAATGGTTTTTGAATTTCTTTATTTTTAATAGTGTTGTTTTTAAAAAATTTCTGGCTGTAAACCTTGGATGCCCAGTAAATGACAGGCAGACACCCAATGGTGAGAAAGACAAGACCTAGCAGGTCATGCCATGGCGCCTCCATGACATCGATATTCATAAAAAGTTCTGGGTAAACAAGTCCGGTTGCAATAACAACAATTCTGATTACGTTGACCAAAACTCCGGAGATGATAGTAAGGACAAGTCCCAAGATTCCTTTTGCTGTTCCGGGACGGCATACGGTCATACAAGTTGCATAAAAAAGAAGAAGCAAAAGAAGTGCCCGTGCTCCTGAGCATGGCAGATCAACCAACACGTCCTGGTTATCGATCAGGATACGAACGCCATTGCAACGTACGTTGTCAAAAATACTTCCTAAAAGGAGGCAGGCGCCATCTGCAGAAACGGATTGTAGACCATAACCTATTGTTCGCTGGACAATACGCTCTAGGGGAAGGGTAAAAGCGAAACATATGGCTAGCCACCCTGGGGATATGGGTCTTTGTCTAAATCCTACTGCAGCAAGATGTCCTAGAGCATAAACATCAAGAACGAGTGTTATGGCGCCTATAACGTTAACGGCAAGAACTTGCCCAACCATTCTGGTGAGAGCAGAAACGGAGAGAAGAAAGAAGGGGAGTCTAAGGTTGACCGTATTTGCAGTACGGTCACTGGTTACACTCCATAGAAATAGTCCAACACAGACACAGAAAACAATTAGCCCACTGGAATTGTAGGAAGGATCACTCCATGTCTGCACCAGCCATAGGACTGGATCAACTGCCAGAATTACCGCGGCAATCCCAAAGATAACCTTGGAGACAAAAAACTTGCCTTTAAAAGGAATACTGTTCATTTGTTTCTCTTCATCCGGTTAAACAAGAGAATAAGGATTACTGCAAAATTGAAATGGTCAGATAGATAAAACCGTAAACAACTAAATACGTTATTGCGTATTCAATATGCGCCTCGATTTAATTTGTGTAGAGGTTATGAACTAAAAAATAAGTTCCCTACATACATAGTTCGAGATTTCGAACTATTAAGGAGAAAGGTAGAAATTAAAAAAACAATTCTTTACTGGGGGGAATAAATGGTGCTCACGAAAATATTGGCCGTCGTGGCATTGATTTTTGCGGTCCTACCATCCAACTCCGAGGCAGAACACCTGAGATCAAAAGGGCTTACGCTGTTTCAAAAAAAGTGCTTATTTACCCTCAAAGCCCTACGCTGGCAATGAAAATTCATAGAGTTTCAAACAGAAGAGCTACGGTAAGTGTCTTCTCTGTTCTGACTAAGGCTCCCGAGGTTGGCCCATTATTTATCGAACAGGGTAGTCCTTGGGAGAATGGTTATAATGAGTCGTTCAATGGAAAACTTAGAGAGGTATAATCCTTCTAAATATTTAAAAAGGGGGGGCAGGTCAGGGCTTT